>JACCDS011261676.1_pt1 | contig 137036 bp, 135 predicted proteins | sample 7446441 | NCBI WGS metagenome assembly JACCDS01 (sample SAMN15323445, study PRJNA562643) | freshwater metagenome | isolation source: river surface water | place: USA:Blue River Watershed | collected 2017-08-17
AGCACTCAGTATTTTGGGTAAAGTATCCCCACCGCCGGTTAAATCCCATATCTTAGTTGCATCCGATATTGTAATCGCGCTAATAACTTGATAGTATTCAATATCAGAAGGGAATTTATAATTTGTGGTTTGCGATTCGTTGTACACTAAATATGAAACAGAAGCGTCTTCATTTTGAGATGTTGCATAATTTACGTTTAAAGTATTGTAACCAGAAATCATCGTATTTCCAGTTAAACCATTTATAACTTCTCCAGATTTTGTAGTTTGTGTCACCAAAAAATTAACATCTTGAGAGTTATCTGGATTTACAAATGTCAACAAAGTGCCGCTTTCCAATTTATCTTGTAACAATATAGTTACAGTATTGTCGTAGTGTTGTTTACCGGAGTTGGAAGGTTTATTAAAAGTTACCCTTATCCTGTTTATACCGTCAAAGAACTTTTTCCTTGTATTAAAAATATTTATTCGTTCAGCCAAAGGTAAGTCAAAAGAATAACCAAAAACCTTTTTGTTGTCACTCAATAATCTATATTCTTTACTTTCAGTACTTTTATAAGTGGCAACAGATTTTTTATCATCTTTTCTGCCCGCCAAACTTTCCGATACTATTCTAGATATAGTTTCATCATCATCTATTTCACCAGAACTTGATAAAATTGAAAGGATATTATCGTAATATAAAGAATTGTCAGATAATTGAGTTAATAAGGATGAAGTTAAAACACCATTTTCATCTTCTATTGTTTGTGATTCACAATCACACGCTTGACAATCCGGGTATGTTATCATAGGAAGTTTAAACCTTCCAAATTTTTTGGGTCTTAAAGCACCCAAACTTAAAACAGACAATACAGGTCTGGTTAAAAAATTCCAAAGGAAAGCTATTGCGTGGTATGAAATTAATATAGAAACCCCAAACATCTGGAATATTTGGAATAAAATTGAAAATATAAAATATACCAAATCAAAATTTCTAACCCCATCGTTTACCGGGAATTTATTTACCGTTGGTGTACACGAATCATCGTCTATTTCTTTTATACCGATAAACCTACCTCTGGAAGAACCGTTTTTGTAGTTATCAATTAAACCAGAAACTGTATAAACCCTATTATATTCAAATTCATAAAAAGTATCCTCACAATTGACCGCCGAATTGTAATCGGTATATCCCGTCCAGTCAAGGCCAAAATAATAAGAACCTGAAATATTCTCCCATTCCAAAGAGTCTTTAGGGAAATAGTTAGGGTCGTTTGTATTGTTTGTCCAATATTCTCTTACATTAGGAACTAAAAAATAAGCCCTGCGAACTTGCTCTGTTAAAGAGTTTGGTTGCTCCCACTTTATTTTGAACCTATATTTACCTTTTGTGGGTATACCCCTTTTCGGGTCGTTTGTAACCACTCTTTCACCATACTCATTTGTTGTTATATATTCTAAATTCATAGGTAGTTCAACCACCCAAGAACCGTCACCGTCTATTACGGTTCCAGAGTTATTAATCCTATATTCCTCCAATATGGGTCTGCCTTCGTTATCTTCATTTATTGTTTGACGAATAGACAATATTTGCCCGGGTCCGGTTTCCAAATTGCACAAATTACCCATATCGTCTTTTGGTTTGCAATTTTTCCTAACCCTATATTTGTCGCCAGTAGAAAAAATACTACCTATGAAAATTGATGTGGGTTGTATATCCACATTTGCATCTTCCCTCAAATCAAAATCAACCCTATTTATGGATACATCACAAACTTCTTCCTGACCCCATAATGGGCTAACATCTATGCTTTTCTGTAAAGATATTATTTGAGGTAATTCATTTAGATTTGTTGAACTATTGAACCTATTCCCAACCAACTGGGATTCATTAGCCAAACCCATTCTTATCAAATCGTTTGGCGTCAATGAAAATTCGCCAATATCGGATAAGTCTATATCCACAAAAACTGTTTGTGGCCCCACAGGTACGCCAAATATCATGTAGTCGCCACTATCATTTGTCTTTACTGTGTATTTGTAATATTTTTCATATATCTCATATAGAGTTTCATCTTTTAAAACATCATCCCTACTCGGGAAAGTACCAGTCGGTATATGACCTTTATATGATTCTACATATGGTAATAGATTGTATCTATACCCATCTTCATTTGTGCTGTTAGTTGATGTGTATGGATATAATGTAGATATTACGGGGTTTGATTTATCCTCTTCGCTTATGGGTACAAAAACAGATACTTTTACATTTGAAAGCCCATATCCATTGTTAGCAGTAATCCTACCGACAATGACGCCATAATCAGAACAGTTTCTAGTGTATATATCGTCTTGCGTTATCTTCAAAGATAATATCTCTAAAAAATCAAAATCCTGAGAAAATTTAATATTTATTTGTTTGTTTAAACCAACGTCGGTTTTTATCCTAAAGGAATCGGCCATTTTTTTAATCATAAATAGATTAAAAAATATTAAATAGATTATTTATAATATCAACCATTTTTTATGAAAATAGTAATTAATGAAACGCAGTTAAGCGAAATAATTAAAAATGTAAGGGAACTAAATGCCATCAACGAAGGCATAACCGATATTGTTTATCATTTCACTGATACATCAGAACTAAACAATATTCTAAAAAATAATAAATTTACAACAGAGGCAGCATTTGGAACCGATTCTGATTATTATTTTAACAAAAACTATCCATATTTCTTTTCCACAACTAGGGCTAAGAGAACGGGCTATATTGTTGGAAGCGTTAAATTAAAATTGGATGGAAGAAAATTGGGTCAAAAATATAAATCAACTCCTTTAGAATATTGGTCAACAAAAACATTTAGTGCGAGACATAAAAAACCAGAACATGAAGATAGAATATTAACCAATTCAGATGAAATACCAAACGCATTAAGTTACATATTGGCAATTCATGTAAACAAAATTAATATTCTTGAAAATATATTAAATAACATATTAAAAATAACAAAAGAAAATAATATTCCGATTTATTTTTATGAAGATAGAGATGATTTTTTAGATGAAAAAATTAAAAATTCAACCGAACCAATACCAATACCAAATATTGAAGAATATCCTAAAAGGAAAATATCTGAGCATTATTTTAAATTGGCAGCTTTAGCTGCATATAAAAACGAAAATAATCACAAAAAAATAATAAATTTTTTGGATAATGAAAATCTTATTGATAAATTCAATAATTTTTTAACTAATAATTTCGAGTATGATTTAGAAAATAGTGTAAAATGGGAATATAACTTTCAAGATATGATGAATGTTTTGAAAGGTTATGTACATAATTCCAGAATGAGTGGTGATTCATTTCTAAATTTAATTGTTAAATTAATTGCTGATGAAATGAGAAAACTAAAAGTAAAAAATTTAGGAGATTATGTTAAAGAAAAATATTGGATTGGTAAAAAGAAACAAGAATATTTTAACAAAATAATATTTGATAATGCATCAAAAAGAATTGATTTAGCTTTAAAAGAAGAAATAGAATATCAAAAGCAAAAAAGTAGGTATGTAGAGATAGATGGGGAATATTTTAATAATTTCGTGGAAGCACCTGAAATATTAAATATATTATATAAAGCTGTTTTAATATTAAAATATTATTTAAAAAATAACATAATTACAAATAATGATAAATTTAAATTGAAATATAAATTAGACAAATCTAACATTAGAGAACATATAATAGAATCTGGGGTTTTTGATAAGTTTTATGATATTAATATTACAGACAGTTGGGACGAAAAAAATAATTATAAAGAAGATATAAAGGATATTATTCTTTACGAGGTAATAGGTAAAATGTATTTGGAGGAGGAAATAGAAAAGCAAATGGAAAAATATGAATCACAATTTAATTATTGAAACGTGAAAAATACCAAAGGCTTCAAAAATCAAAAACATCTATTTCATCTTTATACTTAACTTGTTTTATATTCTTTATTTTTCCCATATTATAAAGAACCATCATTCTGCCTCCAGACCCAAAGGCATTATCAACTATTTGGTAATCAATGTTGTTATCAATGTAGAATTGTCTTAAATTCTTTGTTTTAGTTGAAGTAATTGATTCGCTATTTAGGATTATGTTCTCAAAAATTGACGCCCTGATTTTACCATTTTTAACATATTTTGTTAACCTTTCAGTAACCTCTTTTCTCAACCTTAATATTACATTTTCTCTAATGAACTGATTTGCGATATCAATATCTAAAAAAGAATCTTCAATATCATTTCCAACCTCAACATCGATTAGATATAATTTTCTACCTCCCTTTGCATATTTTTTGGCTAAATCATATTTTGATATTAAGTAAAGTCCGGGGCCGTATTTATATCTTCCCTTTTTTTGCGCAATATTCTCACTATAATCATCCAAATTCCCTCCATGCCAAAACCTTAGCGTTTCAGAATTATTTTCTTTTAAAATATTAGCAATAATATTCGTTAATTTCATTTATTGATTTTTAACCAAAAGAAACATTTTGAAAATTCTTAACCCTTACCCTAATATCTTTTTCTGGGAACCTTATTTGATATATTTGAGAAGGTTCAGCAAAGACTGTATCATCAACCGGGGCTATAACCCTTGTGTTGTTATCAACATAAGCCATGGAACTTTCAGATGAAGAATACTGCCCACCGACTTCATTTATAATTGTGAAACCTGCAACAGTTATTACACCATTCAAATTCTGGACGGCACTTCTTATTTCAGAAACATATATATTTTGACCCAAATTCATATTTTGAGGGTTGAAGTATTGTGATATGGTGTTTATAACCGAAGATATTACCTGACCAGAATTTTGATTACTTTCTATTACAACAGATATATCTATGCTAACATCAATAACTTGAGCGGATAATATGCTGATATAATCATTTATCATCCTATAATTTGAAAGATAATTTGCTATATTGTCTTTTAATGTCTGTGAAACAACGGAAGACAATCTTCCTGTGGTATCATAAGATAAAATTTGAATGTTAATTTTATTATCATTTTCAACTATTGCCACTTTTGCTGGAGCGCCAAATTGTGCCGGCATATTCCTTAGTATTGCCTCATAATCCCTTATTGTTACTGCCCTTTTTTGCGCTGCAAAATTAAAAGACACAAAATTTCTGACTTCTTCTATGGAAGGGGGGTTTGCACCTCCTACCGCTGCCGTTACGTTATTACATCTAAGAGATGAGATAACAGACGAATTCACCACATCAGATGGTCCACTAACATTAAAATTGACCGTGCCAACTTGATTTATTACATTTGTCCCCAAGTTACTTGCAAGTCCACCGCCTATCCTGTATTGTATGAACAAAGTGGAGTTGGGTGTTAATGCAGAACCCAAAGAAAAATTATTCAAATAGTTTTGCATGGTAAGCCTTGCAAGACCAAGTGTGAAATTGTTTAATTGTTCTATGGAACTATTTGTACCACCGCCAAAAGTTATTTTTTTGAAACCCTCTGGTGTATACTCAGTAACAAACCTATTTGGCGTCTGTAAATATTTTCCAACTTTAATTCCGGGTTGGTCAGATACCTTTGTGGGGTCTTCAATAAACACCCTATCTTCTGCCAGCGAATCCACCTCATACCATCTATTCTCACTTCCCAGAAATTCCAATGCGTTAGGAGTTGTTGTATAGTTTGTCCCGCTTTTCAGTAAAACACTGGTAATACCTAAAACATTCTTTTCGGGTAAAAACAAATCTAAGAATGGCCTAACGTCAGAAGGTGTTATAACCCTCTTGAATACTTTTGTTATACCGTTTACGACCAATTCCCTTTTAGTAATTGTGTAATTTACCAGAAAACCGTTAGAATTAAAATTAGGTATTTTAAGTCTATTTGGATAACCTTGGGAATTATATGGGGACGCAAAATCTATATCGTATATTGTCTCAAATACCACACCAGCGCCGCTGACTTGTGCGCCCCTTATTATTTTACCCAAATATCTTTCATCTTCTTTATCCCCTTGCGCAGGTACAGTTATAGAAAAATCAACCAAAGATACTGACGGTCTTTGCCCGGGTATCTTTAAACCATATGTTCTGGCAATGTTATATATGGAAGACCTTTGCTGGGCAAACTGTAAAACCGTTTCTTGTAAACTTCTGTCAATGTGATAATTAAGGTTATCGGCAATAGCGGCATTCAAATCCAAGAATACAGAAAATAACGAAGCGTCGTTAAAGTCTTGTATTAAATCTGGATAATAAACCTTTACATAATTTATTAATTCAGCTCTTATTGCTTCGTAATCCCTAACTGTATATGATAGTTGCGACATTTAAAATTTTTATGATAAGTATAACGTAAAACTAAAAAATTTATAACAATTTGGTAGCTAACAATAAATTGTCATTATTTTTTGAAATGGGGCGCCAAAACTAATTCTAACACGTTATGTATATTGTTTTCCAATAGTTTAGCTTCGTCTTCATCTAATTTTAACTCGAAAGGTATTTCAATTTTTATATTTATGTCATTTTTAGAAATATCGGTTTTATAAACTGCACCTTCAGTTTGACATTTGGTTTTAATTGCCTCATTAATTATTTTAAATTTTTTGAACTTATTAATAAGTTCTCTAAAACTTGGTTCCATAACTTTTTAATAAATATTTGTGGTAAATTAAATCATAAATTTATGATTATGAAATCAGATTGATTGAAAACGTTATTTGTTATTGAATAATCTATCCTAACCTTAGCAGTATATTCTGTTGTGCCTTTTCCCGGAGACCTATATATCTTACTTCTTGAATCTTCTTCATAATTTTCTTCTGAAGATGTTGGTAACGAACTTGTTTCATTGCCATATGGTTCAACTGTAATATCATTTATCAGTATATTAGGCATATATTTTTGAACAGAATCCCTTATGTCCGATTCTATTGCAGAAAATGTAATCCCATCATATGGTTCAAATATGAACTCATAAATCCTTGTCCCAAAATCTGGTAAATAATAACGAGAACCCTTTCTAGTTAGTATTAGATGTAATAAATCGGCGCGTATCTCCTCTGTGAAAGTTTCTGTCATCCTGAGATAACTGCCCTTTAAACTATCCCTGAATGGAAAATCTATTCCATATGTTGAACCATTAGCCAATTTTGTTTTTTATATAAATATTTGAGTTATGTTTTAATTTAAATTTTTAATTAGTATTAATATCTCCATTTTCCTTTTAATTTTGGATACATTTCATTTAATTCTTCTTTTGAATATTTTGTCAAACCAGAATTTGTTATATTAATATATCCACCAATTACCAAATTTTCGGGTAATGATTTTATTTTTTCACAATTTTGTAAAATCAAAATTCCATTAACCCTTTTAAGATTTCCAAGGTCAATTAATGAGGTGCAGCCAAATAAACTTAAATACCCCCCAACTGTTTGAAGGTTTCCGAGGCTTGTTAAGGAGGTGCAATTTCCTAAATTTAAATCACTACCAACTGTTTGAAGATTTTCAAGGCTTGTTAAGGAGGTGCAATTTCCTAAATTCAAATATCCTCCAACTGTTTCAAGTTTTCCAAGGCTTGTTAAAGAGGTGCAATTTTCTAAATCCAATCCCTTCCCAACACTTTCAAGTTTTCCAAGGTCAATTAATGAGGTGCAATTCCTTAAATACAAACTCCCCCCAACTTTTTCAAGTTTACCAAGGGTTTTAATTGGGGTTCCACTTAAATCCAAATCTCCAACCGAACCATTCTTTATGTAATCCTCAATAATTTGATATGCCTTGAATTGATATTTTTTATCCCTTTCCTTTTTATCCCTTATTGGTTTAATATTTTGAAAATCAATAACATTGAGATATGATTTTAATATACTTAAATCCATAACGGATTCATTATGTTTTGTTGTTCCTTCAACCGGATAACCGTTTATTATTGGAACATCATCCCTATCCATTTTTTTCCCATAAAGAGATAATGCAAAAACCTCAAAATCATCATATTCCATTCCATAATAAAGAGCCAACCTCTCCAATTTATCTTTCATATCTGGGGATATTGCCCTTATGAGATAAAAGGTTATATTATGTTTATAATAATAATTATTAAAATTATCTGGATTTTTATAAGCAATGCAATAAGGGGTTTCAAGACCTTCACCTTCGGAACATTGCTTCCAGCCAAACTTTGACATGCTTAATTTCCTTGCTGCCTCATGTGAGTGAGGAACATAAATAATCACATCTCCGTCATCCCTGATAACATCATAATCTGATTGCCATTCCTTTTTTGAAAACCCAGCTCCAGTCTGATTAAGAATATTAACATCATCAATAAGTTCATCAAATGTTTTATATTGATTAATGTCCTTATATTTTGTTTTTCCTTTTGTTGCGAACACATGAAATTCCTCAATGATATTTTTCATTTGCGGAATATTCTTATAACCGTTTATATATGCTTTCAGAAGGAAATCAAAATATTTTCTTGTTTCATTATTTAATATATTCTTAATTTTGTTAAATTCTTCTTGACTTAACAATCCTTTTTTCACATAAGGATGTTCTTTTTGTTCAATTAATATATTTGATAATTCCATAAATTGATTTTCGGTTATTAATATTTCCATTAAAGTAAGAAATTTGATTATAAATAGTTTATATAACAAAATGGGGGATTAAAAACCCCCCATTCATAAATCTAAAACCTTCGTTTGTTTCTGCCTCGCCACTGGTGCGGTAGGACATTCGGTTCTGGAAGCCCCCAGAACCCATATCCTTTCTCTCTGGCGTTGTTTTGCAAACTTTCCAAGTAAATCCTCTCATCTTCCGACATGTTCTCGTCTCGCCAAAACCAAGCCCATCCTTTGGATATTAAAAACTCAGTCATTGAAACGCCGTTTAGATAAACTTTTGCAACAGTCCTGTCAAAAATATCTACAGACAACGAGTCAATCCTGACTATTTTACCTTTCAACATAGCCCGGACAGAATCTGCAATAAGCCTACCGTATGGTTGGTCTTTGCTGATTCTGTTTGAAATAACTTCAGGACAATCAACACCGTAAACCCGAATCCATTTTTTTGAAGTTAAACTATCAATCAAAACTTTATAGCTGTCGCCATCATGTACCGCAAAAACTTTAGCATTTGGTTCTAAACTGTCATATGGGGTAAATACATTCTGACCAGACAAACCAAAACAAAAAAACGAAAAAACAATAAATAAATTCTTCATGTCAATTTTTTAAATCTTCAATAATTTTTTGATATTCTTCCTTACTCGATAATCCAACTTTTCGCATAATTTCCTGATTATCTTTTTCAAAAATCACAGTAGGCAATGAACGAATGTTATATGAAATAGCTTCGTCATAGTCTTCATCAACATCTCTTGTAGTTAATTCAAGTCCCGGATTTGATTCAAACAAATCCTTCAGTATTGGTTTTAATGCACGGCATGGGCCGCACCAAGAAGCGGAAAAAACTTTCAATTTTAACATATTATTCACAATTTACACATTCCAAAATATTTCTCGCAAAAGCCTGAGCTGAATTTTGAGAGTATTGATAATATAAAGTCTTTACACCCTCTTCATGTGCATAAAGATACAGTTGGTTTATATCTTTAGCTGAAATGCTGGGGTGAATCATTAAATTCAAACTTTGTGATTGGTCAATATACTTCTGTCTTTGAGCAGCCTGTAATACAATTTCTTTTGGAGAAATCTCCAAAAATGTCTTGAAGACTTCTTTGGTTGGAAAATCAAGATGTTGCACCGAGCCGTCCTTAACCATAATGCTGTCCCAAGTCTGTTCGTTATTCAAACCATATTTTTCAAGTTCACCCAAAAGATACGGGTTTTTATAAATTGTCCTGATTTTAGCCAAATCTTTTACAAAATAGTTAGACTTCATCGGTTCTATACCCATGCTAACTTGACCCAATATAAAGGATGAAGACTTAGTGGGGGCAATTGCTATAAGTGTTGTATTAGCATATCCCGGTCGTATACAAGCGTATTTAGATGGGTTGCTTTCATATAGAGCCATTGAAGTATTTTCAGAACGCTCCCTAATCGTTTTGAAAATATGGTTATTATAATATTTTGCTTTCAATGATTCAAAAGGTATCAATTTTGACTGCAAGAATGAATGATAACCCAAAACCCCAAGTCCGATTGCCCTATGGTTCTTAGCAAAATTATTGGCTCTTTCCATTCCATGCAAACCGTTTGATTTAATTATAAACTCATCCATTACAGCATTTAGAAATTGAATGTACGTTTCAACCGCATCCGTATTTTCTATCTCATCCCAATGTAATAAATTTATTGACCCAATGCAACATACAAATGAATTTTCGTGGTCAGTGGGCAACATAATTTCAGAGCAGTTAAAAGTTTTAAGACCATTAGATACAAATATATGTTCATCGTTAAAAACTGTGGGGCAGTATACTGGTTCATTATCTAATTTTTCAATATACCAAACCCTCGTCCTGCTTTCTGATTCTTCCTTGTTTTTTATGTTTTCAACATCGATTTGCCTATGACATAAAATATGAGTTTTTTCATCAATCAAAGATAAATCTTTTTTTGTGTTAAAAACCAATCTATACCAAGATAAGTTGGCTCTTTTTTCGGGTTTATCTTGTTGTTCAACATGTTCCAAACTACAAGATAAACCTAAATTTGTAAACAAAATTTGAAGTTCAGCCAAAAAATCTCTGTGTGTATCCAGATAATAAAGTTCCAAATAATCGGTATCTACACCAGATAAAATACCATGCGCACCAAATAAACCGTTTAGGTAAGACCATACTGTTAGTTCGGTAGAAATCCAAATCCAAGAAGGTATTTCTGGCTTTTCTGTATCCAAAGCAATGGGCGCTTGTATACAATCCATTCTTCTTAATCTAATCTTCGATTGATATGAGCCAAGTAAAAAAGCCTCTTCGGGCATATTCAAATCACCAAACAAACCTTTCTGTGTTTGGGTTGCGACATAATCCCCAATTTTCAAATCTTTAGCCTCTACCCTTTGTATGCCTTTTTCTGTATCATTGATAACGGCAATGCCGTGATTTGGAGAAACTTTTTGGGTCATGCCATTCGCATACGTTATTTTTAAAATTTCAGAATTGCTATCTCTTAATAACATAGGCGAAGCCATAACCTTCTCTTGGCCGTTGAATAAAACCAATTCATTGCATTCTGCTTCCAGCTCTTTAACAGTCAAATAACCTTTAGAAGTGAGAACCCTTTGGTCAGCCGTTAGACAAAGATTAGAAGCTGTGATTTCCATGTCAAGGTCTTTGTAAGGGGTGTTGTTGTTGGCATTGTCCTTAAACAAAATATAAGGAAAACCAATCTCGCTTCTCCTTTGAATTACCTTTGCCCATATCTTTCTTTTTTCGGTATCGCCGTTTTTCATTTCTTGCAACCACTGGTCAGAAACGCTAACTCCATATTGCAAGTTTTGTATGGGGTTTCCTTCGGTTGCAATATTCAAAAATTCATCAATGTCTTTATGTTCCAATGGTAGATAAACAGCACAAGCCCCCCTTCTGGCTTCGCTTTGTTTACAAACGTCTACAACAGTGTCGTAAAGCATGGCATAATGAACTGGGCCGTCAGCATGTCCTCCGGTTGAAATGGCCGTACCCCTTGGTCTTAAATTACCCAAATAAGCAGAAGTACCACCACCATATTTGGACATTAAACCAATTTCTCTGGCCGTATCTAATATTCCATTCATGGTATCGGGAACATTTGAACCATAACAGGATATGGGCAAACCTTTGTTTTTCCCAAAGTTTATCCATACCGGAGTAGATAGGCTGTAATAGCCTTTCGCCATATAGGTTTCAAATTTTTCAGCAAAACCCTCAATACCAAGATATTCTTCAGCTTTAGTGGCAATCTCTTTTATCCTATCTTCTGCGCTTTCGCTTATGTAACCTCTGGATAAAAAAGTTCTGGCTTCGTCGTTGAGCCAGTAATAATTGTTGTATGTTTGGTTCATATTTAAATAATTTAGTTAAAACAAATCATCTTCAGTAATGGGCTTTTGTTTTTTTGTGTAATCAACCTGTCTTTTGTAAAAGAAATCCCCTTCTTTTGTTGATGTGGTTTCCAATTCAAACCACTTGGTTTTCTCCAGTTCTTTTTCATCCACATCGAAAGCAGGATTCATACCAATTCTTTTTAGTGAATTGTTAAAACGACCCATTATGAAATGTTGAATCGTTTTCTTTGGTAGGAAATCCAACTCGCCCTTTTCAAAAATCCAATCCAATATTTTGCACTCAGCTTCGTATGCTTTCTTAGACGCTGAATATATTAAATTTTCAAATTCATTATCAAACCAATCGGGGTTCTCCCGCTTTATAATATTGATTATCTCGGAGCCAAAATTTCCGTGAATATCCTCTTCTTTTGATGTTGCTTCAACAACGTTTGAAATGCCTTTGAAAAGATTTTTCTCCTTATTAAAAGACATCATAATAAGAAACTGAGAAAACAATGAAACGTGTTCAATAAACAAAGAAAAAAGTAGAATAGACTTGGTGTACATTTTATCATCAGAACTCCTTGTCCCATCCAAATATTTTGTGAGGTATGATATTCTACCCTTTATTGCTGGTATTTCAATAACTGTTTGAAATTCATCCTCCAAACCCAATAACCTTAATAACCTCGCATAAGCGTCTTTATGACGAACTTCACTGTTGCCAGAAATAAAGGTGGTGTCATTATATCTCGTGACAATAGCACCACTATCAACATTTATACAATAAACTTTACCGCTATAAGGTAAAAATTCTTTATTTATTTTGGAGTTATTTGTCTCTAAATGTTTTAAAATAGAAACTAAAAATCCATCATTGTTATGAGTAATATTACATTCAAAACCTGCCGATACTGCTACCGCTTGAACCATGTTGGCACAACTATTACGCTTTGTGGAGTATATTGTTTCATTGTCAATAATAGAGTCAGACCAGAATGACAATTCATTAATAAAACCTTCACACCAACCATGAGACTTATCAGATAGCCTTACCCAACCAAAACTTTTATAATCAAAATAATCTTCATCTAAATTTATCTCATATAAAATGTTATCATTACCTTCTACAGGATATTCTTTATATGTTATATTTGAATTTAAAAGTATTTCAACTAACTTTCTTTTTTTAAAATCTTTTTCAATAGTGATTTCATAAATGTGGTCATTTTTATTTAAAGCCTCCTGTAATTTTTCTTCTGTTTTGTAATATTTTGGTACACCATATAAATTAATGGCTATCTTTAGTCTATCCATCCAAGACAGTTCATTTAAACCATTAAAATTATACAGTTTGGAAATTTTTGGGATATTAGATTCCGAAACAGAAGATATGTCTTTTGCTAAAATTACCGATACGTTACCATTACTATCTTGATATATAATCCTATGATTAGGGGTTACTATAGCATCTAATTTATTGTTACTAAATCTAATCATATCACCCTCATAATCGTCAATTATAACTTTATTTACTTTGGTAACGGATAATTGTTTAGATTCTATATCATACTGCACAACATCATCACCAACATTAATGTCTCTAAAGTCAACCCATCCTTTAGGCGTTAATACCTCAGTACCCTCAACATGACATTCGGCAAAAGTCATACCAACGTCTCCGATTTCAGTAATAGGCATTCTCTTATACATATCCGCCCAAAAAGTTTTTACATTTACCTCAACCTGAGCAATTGCCAACATCGCCCTTTTAATCACCTCTCTTTCCTTTTCTGTTACTTTAACTTTAAAATCATTTATGTCTGTGGTAAAATTATACTCAGTATCAATCCAATAGGAATGTCTGATTGCTTCTTTATATTGTAATAATTCTGGATAATCATAGGGTAAAATATTAACCCTTGGTTTAAAAAGACCTTTTTTCATAATTTTATAATTTTTTGATTAAAAAAATTGCCCCCAAAATAATATGGGGGCAATATAAATATTGTCGTAACAAAAAAAATTATATATATTCAGCTTCCATCTCACCCGCTTTTTTTAGGAGTGCTTTAATCCTTTCTTGCTTATCCTCTTCTTTGTGTTCTTTATGGCCAAGGAAAGTTGTGTGTGATTTTGTATCAATCCTCAACATCTCATTATCGTACAAGCAGTTTTCAAAAACAATTCCGTCGGGACCTAACCTTGATTTTGTAATTGCCATTGTAGCCAATTTACTTTCTTTTTGTTGCATTGTCTTGGCAACAGTAATGATAACGTGAGCAATCGCAATTTTCTTGACCGAACCACCAACTTTATCGTTCGTTACAATTTCGGCAGAAATTGAATCTCTGGAACCCTGCGTTGCAACCCAACCAGCAACATTAAACTCAGAACACATGGCCTCAAATTTACGCATAATAGAAGCCTCGTCTTTCCATTCGTTACCAGAAGTGTTATGAGGTAAAACACAGTCAACGTAATCCAATATAATAACATCAATTTTAATCCCATCAGCAATGATACGTTTTATCATATCCCTGATTTGTAGCATGTTAACCGATTCGGAAGGAAGTTTTTCCAAAATCAAACGGTTTTTTCGGTTTTGATTAAACCTTTCAACCATTTCTTTTACTTCATGCTTTCGCTCCCCAAATTCGCTGGAACTAATTTCAGTCCACAAAGTAAAATGTTTTCTTTGAATAACTTTAATATTATCCTCAAAGAAAATTTGAAGAACGTTGTAACCTTTATTATAGGCGTGATTCGCAACTTTAGTGGTGAAAGTGGTTTTACCTATACCCGGAGGCGCAAAAATAAGTCCAACCTCGCCCCTTCCAAGACCGCCTCCAAGTTTTTCATCTATGCCAGAAATTCCAGTTGGGATGGGGTCTCTATAATCATCCTCTAAAACATCGTCCAAATTTGAAGCGACATCTACAAAGTCATGCGTTTTTTCACCTACCCGCAAAGCATCTTGAATGATTGTTGATACTTTATCATACGATAAAAAATCCCCCTCGTCAATTATCTTGCTGGAACGTTCTATTGCATTTTGTAAGGCTTGCTGCTTACAGAATTTAGTAACCAAATCTTGTACGTACAAAGAATCCTCAATATCTACTTCCCGTATTTTATACAACATGTCTTCCATGACATTTTGAATAAAAGGCTCGTTCAACTCCGTCTTTATCAACTGTTTTAAAGTTTCAAAATTTGGAGTGGTTTCGTATTTTTTGTAGTATTCCTTTATAAGCGTCAAGAAAAGTTTGAAATACCTGTTGTCAAAGTATTTCTCATCCATAGACAATATAATGGATGATGCAAACGGTTTGTCGCTTATTATCTGATTAAAAATTTTTATCTGGTATGTTTCACCAAGATAACTCAAATCTTTTTTGTTCGACATTTTTTTTTTGTTTTTAATTAACCAACAAATCGTAACCAAGATATTCAAAAGTAAATTCTTTTTGCTTGGACAACAAATCAAAAAGTTCTTCTTTGATATCCCTCATATACGGCCTAATATCCAAAGAATATCTAATCGCGGGTGGGAAATTTTGAGCATCAATCCGGCGATGACCAATAACCGTGTCCTTGTGTTTAACATATATGTCAAAAAATTCATCTACTTTATTAGTCTTAAAAAAATCTGGGTTTTTTTCAATCCCATAACTTCTTTCACACATAAAATCAGATGATTCATTTATTAAGCGACGCTCCATCCAACTTGCCAAATAGTTCATGTACTCAGTCCATTCAAGTGAATATTTGGCCTGTGGGTTATATTTGCTTAGTGTAAATATACGTTCAATAATAATTTTATCATTCAACGTTACAAGAAATGTAATATTCGTGTTTGCACTTTTCTTTTCCATTTTAAAATCTTTTTTCTTTTCTAATAAGTTTCGTAAAAGGTCTTATGTAATCGACCCAATTATTGTCGGTTTTTGGTAAAAATTTAAAAAAACCGTCCTCGTTCATTAATCTGATTAAATTTTTGTAACCCCTGTCTGTCGGGTCAATAGATTCTTCATACACACATAATACTTCTTTTTTAGCTTGTTCTGTAATAATAGGATTCTTCAAATCAACGATTCTTTTTACAATGTCATAAAATTGTTTAGGTTCTATGCCAGAATCATTATTCCCTTCAATTAAGTTAATAATAGGTTTTTCATTTTTTTGTTCAAGAATTTTTTTTGAATTAAGAAATACGTCTTCCAATGAATATTCAATTTTGTCAACGTTTGGACATACTTTAAGAAATGTTTTATCTCCGAAACCTTTTATACCACTGATATTATCTGATTTATCACCAACTAATATTTTGTATATCAAAATGTTTTTATGATGAACATTCAATTCTTTAAAGTTAATCGTGTCATTGTTTTTAATATACCTCTTTTTGTCGGGCAAATATAAGGAAACATTTTCAGATATTAGCTGAGATAAATCCCTATCGCCAGAAAAAATAGTTATTTTTTCCTCTTTTGATATTGAACAGTAATAAGAAATCATATCGTCAGCTTCAACATTTTCAACAACACACTGACGAATAAAACATTCTTCCAAATATTGCATTACACGCAATTTTTGGTATTCGTATGATTGCTCATCAAAATAATCGGGTTTTTTACCCCTATTTTCTTTATACTTAGGAAAAACTTCTTTTCGGCTATTAGCACTATCTTTGCCATCCCAAAAAACAACAACCCTATCGTGGTTGTTTTCAACTAAGAATAATCTCAATGTGTTTATGAAATGGAATATGCCACCGACGTGGTTATTGTTATGGTAATAATCTTTTGCGCCATGATAACCAATAGCGAAAAGATTATTACCATCAACCAATAATGGTTTTTTAGTCACAAAATAATAGTTGGATTGTTAATCAAACATATTTTCATCAGAATCATCAGGGAAAATATTGGTTTCATCTAATGCATCATCAGAAATTTGCGCAATATTTTCAATGTAATCAGTACTGTCGCTTAGAGTAATTTCACCCTCTCCTTCTAATACTTCTTTCCAGTAACTGGAGTATTTCTTCTTATATTCCTCCAAAGATTTGGTACTATCCTCAATATAGCCATGCGGGGTAACAATAACTTTTCCATCTTGGAATTGCATACCGTTAACATGGTTTTTGATTACACTAATTTTTGTTCGGATTGCAAAAACCACCTTTCTAGCATTCTTAGTTGCAGAAATTTGGCTAATACCAGATTTCTTTTGTTTACCGAAAAGAAATACAAGGGCTGAAGCCAACCACATAGCTTCACCACCTTTCGCTTTAATTTCAGGTTGGTCGTAGATATTATCTCCGGGGGCAACCCATGGTTGATTGATAACCAACAATGTATTGTAATATGGGTAATCGGCTTTTTTTGAAGCGGTTATTCTTCCTGATAAACCTTTGCCAATTTTATCTGCCAAAACCCTCGCATCGTGCATACTACCGCCAGCACCTTCAAAACTCATTTTGCAAGGTATGCTACCAACCGAATCCCAACAGAATAAAAGGCTATAAGGAAGATTACCCTTTTCCTGCTCAGTTATCAATTTATTTATGAAATCTGTAACCTCTTCAATGTAGCGGAAACTATCGTTAAATATAAAATGGCCATCCCAACTGCCATCATCTCTCTTTGTGGCCTCCAAACCTAAATTTGTGGCGTATTTCCAACTCCATTTTTTCTCTGTGATAATAAAAACAGGAAGGTGTCCAATCGATTGGGCATTTTTTGCCGCCAAAATCATGGCTGTGGTTTTGGAACTATTGCTATGTCCCAAGTTCATGTTTATATGTCCCATAATCGGGCCGGGAACACCACAGGCTTTGTGAAATATCTCACCACAAGAATAATACTCCTCTGGTTTGTAAATGGTACTTGAACTAAAGGTCTCTTTTATTTTAGCCAATTGTTCGGCTAATGTTTTTTTTGGTAAAGCCATTGTTATATGATTTGAAAAAATTGGGGGTTATTAACCCCCAATATGTTTATGAATTTATTTTAAAACGGTAAATCTTCGTCTGGTTCTTCGTCAACTTGCGGGTCTACATTCGCAGTTGCGGTATTATCACTTGTAGGTTGATTCAAAGTTTCTAAAGAAACATTTCCACCAAACGATTTGCTATCTGAAGTATCGTCAGAAGAAACGTACTTTTTGGAATCCGAATCCCACTTAGGGACTTCACCCTTTGCCAAAATCTCCAAATACTCAATTGGTTTTGCTTCGTATACGTCTTTCCAAGTGAGGGGGTCGTTAATCCAAGATTGAGCAACATCTTTATCTTCGTGAAGTGGGGTTACATCGTCATTCATAATGCTTACAACACCAGTCCATTCCAACTTTCCGTTGGACTGAAGACCAAGGGTTATAATCAAGTCGCGTCCTGTTTCTGGGTCGTCAATGTTGCCTTTGTTTTCTACGACGGCCAAAATTTTGTCAAAAACGCCGTCCCCTTTGTAGCTATGAGAAAATCTCCAGAATTTAACGCCGTCTTCTGGATTGTCTCGGTCGATAACCCTTACAATGTAAAATTTTGATGGTTCGTACTCCTTTGCGAGTTTATTGCCTTCTTCTGTACCTAAAGAACGCAACTTTTTGGCAACATCGCTAAGCGGGGAAGGTTTGTTGTCATTTCGCCCCGGGTCGTAGAGCTTTGCTTTTTCGTAGCCTTTGTCGTAACCCTTAATTTTAATTCTGTGAAACCAACCAACTTGGAAAACGTCTTCCCCTTCTCTTGCAGGTAGAATCCTAATCCTTTTGGTTGCTTTCTTTTCGCCTTTCGGCAAAAGTGCCAAGAAGTACTTGCTTTTTTTGTCCTCACTACTCATTCTAGGCTGTTTGCCTCTTTCAATCTCCTCGGCTTTTTTCTTCATTTCGTCTGCTAAACCCATAATTGATAAATTTAAATGTTAATAAATTAATGATAAAATTAGTGCTAAATGTTAGTGCTATTATTATGCCACAAAGATAATGATTTATTTTAAAAAGTCAAAGTTTTTTCTAAAAAAAGTTTTCTTCGCCAGTTTCTACAAAGTCATTGAATGTATCGCGTATTTGCATTGGTGATGAATTTTTAACGTCATCAGTAGTTAATACATATTCATTTTTACCAGACTTTTTCATATCAGCTTGTTTATCAATAAAAAAATTAGATAGTTTTTGATTAAAAGGGTATGAGTCTAAGGTTCTAAGTTCCAGCCTTTCTTCTGGTGTCGGTTCTTTGTATTTTTCCATCTTAACGTTCAAGTCTTCCAATTTGTTCATTATCGAGTCGATTTCATCTAATTTTTTTGTTAAATTATCTATGGCACCAAAAATACTATTAAACTGGTCTTCTTGTTTTTGGACAATATCCTTTTGGGCATTGACCAAATCGGTTATGTCTAACTCTTTGTTTACGCCACCTGCTTATTGAGCTGTACCTTCATCATCTATTTTTGTTACTTCTGTATCTGTATCGAGGTCTATCTCTTGATTCGCCAAATCTTCTGGTTGACCCCCTTCTGCTGGGGGTATTGGCGAAACCTGCTCTGGTGGTGTCGTTGGTACATTAGGCGCAGCCAAATCAGGCCCGGGTAACTCAGGTGCTGGCGGTACCTCTTGCTCGTAAAGGTATTTATTTATACTCTTAAACCTTTCTATTTCTTTTAAAATTCTTTCACCTACCATTTTTTAATCGTTTAATAATCTTTTTATACCATTATTGGTTTCAACTTTAATTTGTTTGTTTACTATATTATCCCTCCTTTCTATCAACCCATCTATTTGTTTCACATAAACACATTCACCTGTCTCCAAATCACAAGATTCGACATATCCTTCCGGGGCTTTCTTTTTTTGCTTACCAATGTAAACTTCCATTTCTTCAAATTTAGAATCCATATATTTTTTTACTATAAATATAAAGTAATGAACAAAATATCAACCACAAGATTCGGTTATGTTTGAAATATCTCCGTTATTTCCCAAATCAAACTTCTTTCTTTCACCTAAAGCATCTATTCCCACAGATTGTGCCGATTTTAAGGCAGCTTTGATTTTCTCAATCAAAGAAGGATATATGGTTGGTTTTAACAAATCATAATCAGAATCACTGATATCCCTATCCAGAGGGAAATATCTTATGTAATATTCTGCAATATCATCCTCAAACGTCGTAGAACCTATCCTTCCTATATTTGGTTCAATTCTGGAGATTACGAAAGATAAGTAATTATCAAGTGAGTTGAAATTGGCAAGTGGAACAATCCTTTTGGATGATGTTTCAATACAACAATACGAAGCCGAAAAATAAGTATCGGTAGGCGACATTGGTTTTGTCAATTCAATATTCGCATAAGTGTTATTATATGAACGCATCATACCGTCTTTATAAGAAAATAAATAAGAAACAACATAAACCATTGTCTGTAACACTGGGTTGTTTGTCCTTTCTTTTATTGAATTAGCCATTTCAACCAACGAAACATAAGTTTCAGTGGGGTTGACCGATACAAAAGTAGAATATCTATCAGCAAGTAAAGAACTACATGTATTTTCTGGTTGCTTTTTATTTTTAGAATCGGTAGGTATGGAATTAATTTTCTGCTGGTTCGTTTCGGCTGTAATGGGAGTTTGTTCTTTACCCTGATTTAATCTTTGCTCTATTTTAGTTAAAAGATTTTCGTTAATACTTTGTAAGTACCTATCTATGGTCGGTAATGTGAATATTCCCTGACGGGTACCTTTAAAACTGGTTTGAAAGTTTCCGGGTGTTATGTTGTGATTCACCTCAGTTATAAAATACGGCCCGTTAAATAATGGTACGTGCTGCAAGTTAAAATACATGGTCGGTTGAATCATTGCATTGCCCAAAGAAACAACTTCGCAATCATAACTCAAATTTTTATATACATTATATAAAGATACATTCTGGGTTGAAACATTCCTACCAGAAGCCTGTAAACCCATTAAGTAGTTCATATTCAATGTTTCACTGGTTGCCTTACCGGAATCTTGAGACATATTGAAACCATAAAAAATATTTTGATTTCTTGTCCCCACATCCACAACAAAACCCACACACTTATTAGATAAAGCCCAATCTTTTTTGTCTTCTTGTGATTCTAAGAATGGTATTTCACTTTCTCTTAACATATTAAAAGCATCATCCCTGAATAGATAGTTCTTATTGTCTATGGTCGAAACGTATGTTGAAGGTCTATCCACATAAAAACAAACCAATTTAGGACCCGATTTTCTATAGTCAACTTCCAAGTAAGTACCCCACATATCGTCAGCAAAACCAAATATATTTGAATTGTCTGGGTAAGGTTCTTGACCTACGTCTTGAGTATTATAAAAATTTATATATGAAGGCATGGGCATCACAGTGAAATTGTTTTGTATTAATATGTTGGAAACCAATAAAAATACATTACTTTTCAAATTTATTGATTCTTGATTTAGTGTATTCTTTAATGCAAAAATATCTATAAGGTATTTATCCCCTATATTTCTTGAACCCCTATCTAAAAACAATATGTCTTCAAAAAGAGTCCTTGATTGATAATCACCCCCAGAAATCCACTTATCATTCAAAGCCTTAAACACTTCATATATTTCAACTTTACTTTGGCCACCATCTATTGCTGTGTTAAGTATCGGGGTTTCATTTATTTCGATATTGGATAATGAATTAGAGACATAATTTAGGGTGTCCCCTAATACTTTGCCATGTAAAGAAAATTGATTAGTTCTATATGCCAATAAATCATTACTAAACGATGTGGAGTTATAAGAATTGTTTTTATATTTTTGGTTCGCATAAATTTTTATGGGCATAGAGAATTTCTCTATGTTTGTAACAGAAAATTCGATGTTATTATCTATAAAATAATCTGTTATGTATGAACCGTTATTTGTGTATGCTAATCCCGGTAAAGTGGAAAAACCAACGTTTGTCTCTAAAACTGCCCATTCATTAGGGTATGCCAGTAAAGACTGTGCAAGTGTTATATCGCCAGAAGATGATGGTAAGGAACCCTTTACATAAGGGTTGAACTTTAATGGCTCTGTAACCAAATCTGTCCCAGAAACATGGGAAGCAACAGAGTCATAAGAATACCTGTCATAATCTTTTGGGTTCCCAAATTTAAAAATTACATCAAAAGACATTATATTTTTAAATTTATCTTTTGAAGTAGAAACTTGGTTTTTTATGGTTTCGTTTACAAAATAAACTTGTTTTTCTTCATCTGATAAATTAGAAGGTATTACAACGGAAGGGACAGAAAACAAATCCCTCATTGTTAACTGAAAATTCTTGTATATGCTATTTTTATCATTGAAATCCAAATCTATTGGTTGCAAAGAAACGCCACCAGCAGAATCAGAAACAATATCATATATTGACCTAGAATAATTTAAAAATTCATTTTCAAAAATATCAAGAACATCTTTACTGAAAACAGAAAAAATATCCTCTATTTTGGAATATGTTGAACCAAAAGAGAACGCATATTCGCTTTGATATGAGGAAACAAGGTATTCATCAGGTTCTGGTTTGGTGAAGGATGAATCAAAGTACCCGTAATTTGGTGCGCCCCAAAAAGACCTTACCGAACCATTGTATAAATAATTATTGTTTTCAACTTCTTCTATTAATATACCGTTGTTGTTAAAACAATTATTCAATGCTTCGTTAGCAGAAAAACCAAAAGAAGGCATTATGAAATAATCACCTTTTATTTCTTGGTTTACCGCGCATGGCTTTCCGTAATTTATACTATCGTCAATACTTAATGGAACTAAAACAGTCCATGGTTTTATTGTAAGCAACCTATTAGGGTTGTTTAAATCAAAACCTGTTGATTTTATTATATTAGAACCAGATAAGTTAACGACCTTAACACCCCTGTCTATGCTGTTTTGTATTTCTTGCTGGGTATAACCGCTGGTATATAAATCGTATCCGTTTAAAAATACATTGAAATCATTTATCGTCTTAGGGTAAAAACCCGGTTGTATAATTGTTTCAGTTAAAGAGCCTTCTACCCTACTGGTTTGGGCAGATATGTTCGTATCTTTTCCAAAAAGATTGAAAGAGTAATTTTTAGTAAGTGAAGAATTGATTGGGTCAAAATTATTAGAATAATTAAAATCAACCCAAATATCAGAAATAATGTCAACACCTTCTCGCTTAAATTTCTTGTATCTATGCCAAATCGAACCATATTTTAAAACCCATACATAGGGTAGTTTATGAATAGCATCAAATTTTGTCATTGTCGCAAAAATAAAATCACTGTCAGATAAACCATAATTCTTATATTTTTGGGAAACACCCGCTAATGGTAATGAATTTAGAAATAAATAAGCTGCGGATACATAAGGGTATTTTTCCCCACTTCTCCATTTCTCAACACCATCTTGTATAGAATTTACGAAATAAGGCGTATTTAACATGGATGTTGTTATATTACCAAAAGAACCCTCCGTTGGTAACATATTATCCACAATTCTATTAGAATAAAATGATTCTATATTATTGGTAGCATCTAAAACAGGACTTGAAAAATCTATATAGGAAAAATTTGTTACCGGCCTGTTGTTAAGATAATCGTAAACATTTGTGAAGTTTGATATTAAATTTTTCTCTTCATTAAGAAACAAACTTAAAGTAGTGCCGTACCCATTGATGGTACCCAAGTTTGTGTTGCTCCAATTTTCAATAGAGTATGGGTAAACATCAAAAATGGTTGTGTTGTTGCTAACCGAAGTATCTAAAACCCTTTTTATACCGCTTATTATAGGTTCATTGATTGTATTATTTGTTTTCTTTGATAAGGTAAATTCATCTAAAGATAATATTTTGTTTGGCGATTTAGTTATGTTTCCAATATAGTTTGTAACAAACAAATCCCTTTTAAACTCTTGATAAGATTTTCCACTACCCATATTTGATATGGACATTAAAAAATTAACGTAATTCTCTTGGTTTAAAGGAACATATAATTGCCCGTTGTAATATCCGGTATTGAAAAATTCTTTGAACTTACTTATTAAAAATGGCGAGCTTTCAGATAAACCACGGTTTATATTTGTCTTTTCAACAAAACTTACCATGTTTATAAAATCTTGCTCATAAACAGTGTTTATTATTCGGTCGAAACCAGAATAAAATACAGAAAGATAAACACGCTCCCAAATTTCATAAAAAAACTTTATTTCTTCCTTTAATGAAAATGCCGTATTGGATAATGGGAACTCAATTGCGTTAAAAGAAAGCCTGTTTGTTACATCGTTTTGGTTTATTAAAGGGTCTTGGCTAACAGGTAAACTAAATTTTTTAACAAGACCTTTTAAATATTCCTCAACAAATTCAACTTCTGGCCATTTACTGAAAATATTGGCTTTTGTTTTATTTATTACCAAAGGGTCTCCCGGATAAACTATTTGGAATCTATTCTCTTTATTTTCAAATTTTTCAATAAAAACCTGTGGCCATGGGTACACTTGTTCAAGGTTTTCCCCGCCCAATATTTTAGGTATGTTCAAGTTATCGGAACTTGGTACGGAAGCATTATTATTTAAAACAGAGCCAATTCTATCTGGGTCGGTTTTAACAGCCCAAGCATTACTGTGGGTTTCATCCATTAATCTAATAAAGGCTTCTGCGGAAGCCATAATAACGGCTATAATATTCCTGACCGTAGGTTTAAAACCTATACCTGTTTTATTATCTTCTATCTTTTTGGATAAATCTAAAGAAATAGATGTTTCTATTTGTGATAACTTGCTATTGAATTGTGCCTCAATAGAATTTATTGTAGAGCTAAAACTGTTTATCCCGTCAAACTTAAACCATTGCGGGATAACTTTATCTTGAAATATTAAATTCTTTATTGAAAATTTATTTCTATATGAAAGATATTCGGCTTCTGTCGGGCTAATTTTACCAGTTTGTGATGTATAACTGGTTTCCCAATCTATCTGGGTTAATGGGTCTATGTTTAATACAAAATAATCAAAATTTATTGGGTTATTGATATTGTAGGAGCTGTTTTTACCAAAAGATTCGTTATTTGATAATCTACCATTAAAATCGTCAATATAGTTTTTTAATTTACTTATTGCCAGTAAAGCCTTTTCAGCATCGTTCGCATATTCATCTTTTAGCCTATATACTGATTCTGCGCTACCTTTTAGATAAAAGGCTTTTGGGTTCATGTATATATTAAACCAAGAACCGGCGTTTGACCTTACTGACTTGTAGTAATTGGCTAAGTCAGACTTGTAAAGTCTGGCATCTGTAAGAGGCCCCACATCCACTTTTGAATAAGAGTTCAATATATTTTGTTCAAACAAGTCTAACTTGTTCATCAATTCTAAAAGTGTTAACTCCGGGAAGTTTTGGTCTATTAGGTTTTTAGCTTTATATTCTTTGTAAACCTCAATTATTTTTTGATAACCCTTTTCCCCAATAACCTCAAATACAGAAGTGGTTTTCCTATTGGTCGATTCCAAAAAATTTGATTGAGATGTTTTATTCAAAGATAAAGACTCACCCTGTGGCGTTACATTGTTAGATTTTATCTCAAATCTTTTAGAGTACATATGAGGAACTGCGAGCAAAGATGCTATCGGTATCTCATTTAGTATGTTATATTTATAACCGTAAAATTCTAAATTAATCTGGTAGTTCCCGCTGGTACTATTGAAACTGGCATTGAATTTATTTAAAACAAGTTCATACCTTACGGCTTTCCCATAAAAACCTTTCAAAGTTAAATAAAATGGTGGGTAAGGTAGATTATAAAAAGCAGCATAAGGTGAATTGTCGCCTTGGGCAAATAAAGCCCTTCCTTGCACGTCTTCTAACCGTATGTTTACAGTTGGTATAAAAGATGTATTTGTTTTTATGGTTATTTCTGTTATGCCCAACAAACCATTATCTATTGTATTGTTTTCAGCATCCCTTATAACACTATTTTTTATATACGTCTGTCCTTGCTTTCTTATGACCTCTTCTTTGTTTTGGTTTATACCTTTACCTTCCGTACTACCAAGTCCTGTTATTTCGTCAACATACCCTGAGTTTAAAAACTCATCATCATTTGGTTTTAAGAAATTTATCTTTGCAATAGATATAGTCCTATATTGGTCTTGACCATTATCGCCTATAATAAGTTTAGTCCTTGGTACTATTTTAGCTTCTAAGTTTGCATACATGACCATGTTCTCATGTTCTACAAGCCTTTCTGTTATATTTCCGTTTTTATCCTCTAATTTATTCGGGTCAACCAAAACTATGTTCTGATAATCGAATAAAACGTGGACATTCCCTTTTTCACCTGCCATAGAAATAAAAATGATTATCCAATGCCGACTTATAATCTAATAAAGAACTTTCCAACGGATATGGTATCGTCAAAACCGAACCATCTGATATGTTGCTTTCCAACCCGCCAAATTGAGGATTAGCCTGTAATATAAGCCAACCAAAATATGGGGTGTTGTAGTATTCAAAAGAAACTTTATCTAATCGACTGCTATTGGTTTTATAAATATAAACTTTATCAGTTGTTTTCTTAGGTAAGGATACATACGGAACAGTTGTTTGTACACCATTAACTAAAAATTGATTATATCTATTATAATATTTGAACATATCTTATTGTAGTTTTACTTTTGTAATATATGGGTTGACATTCGATTTGTTCCAATACCCTTTATCATTGTCAATATTTTTTGTATATCCCAAACTTAATATTAAGTTTTCAATAACGCTATTACTACCTATCCTTACATACGAAAATTCCCTAACCTTTCCCTTTTCATAAGGTTTGTAGTCAAAATAATTTGGTAAGAACTTCTTCTCAAATTGGTCTAACATCTGTTTTGAAAGATTGCTTTCATTCACAAAGTTTGGTTTTGCTATTTTTTCCCAATATGAATCGAACTCAAAAGAAATGTCATAATTACTGTCCCCTGCCAATTCTTTTATATTTGTCAATATATTACCAATCATCGCGTTTTTAAAACTTTGGTAATTGTTTGGGTCTATAATCTGCTTTGATAAAATGACATAAGCCCTTTTGTTTGTCAGCAATTCCATATATGACTCTTTGCTCAACTGATTAAATACAGGTAATGTCTCTGTGTACACTACTTTGTCAGTGTATGGCTTGCCGTTATAGTTGAAAGAAAAATTGTCATAATATTTATCGTAGTATTCATTTAAATCAGTAACTATGGTTTCTGTGTCTGCTGACAATACATTATACGAATTTACAGATTGACCTCCGTTTTGCACAGTCAATCCTGACAAACCATACAATATGACATTTCCCTGCGCATTCTTGTAACCGTCAGTAGCATCAGGATTTCCAGAAAGTAGTATGTTTATTTTAGTCAAACTTTTGTAAAACTTCAACTGAATGTCAACAATATCCTGAATATACATTGTCATCTCATTTGTAAATGTCGTTTTTAGATTTGTCACGTAGTTCTTATAGTTTGTCTTCAATACCCTCATTAGTTTATTTGGATATTTGATTTTCAACTGTTTGACAAAACTTTCATTGTCATTTTCTATGTCATTTATGAAATCTTGAAATATGACATTTATTTTACCCTCATAATTTGACGGTTTACCAAATAACGAAACTTGCCTATCATCTCTTACATATCCAATTTGATATGACTTTTCATTTGTCAATATTTGTCTAATACCCGGATTGTAATATTCGTCAATATTTTTTAAACTATTAAAAATGGATGTATAATAATCTTGTGTCATGCCAATCATGGAATCCATAAAGTATGTATATGACATAACCCCGCTTTCATAATCCCCGGAGACAATCTTACCAATAAGCGATGAATTGTCAGAACCTAAAATATCAACTGTTTCAGAAGGTGCCGGAGGGCTTGTTTGAAGTTTTAAGGCTTCATAAAATTGGGTGTCTATAACTTTAAGACTTTCATCAGTAACATCAGACCTGTCATCATACACTTCTGTATTGGCATAGTAGTTAAATGTTAAAGAATTTTGCAGTTTGTCTATTGCGTTTTTTAAACCCTGACCGCCCACAAATTTAAAACCTAAACTTACGTTCGCTATCATGGGTTGTACCCCAATACCTTCTGGGTTCAAATCATAATCTTCAAATGTTATAGAAAGGTTTTCAGGTATTATCTTTGTATGGTAAAAATCACCAATTCTCAAAACCAATACAGGGGGCGCACCAAAAGCCGTGTTTCTGGCATTGTTATATTCTAACCTGCCATTTTTAACAACTGTGGGTATAGTGTCGCCCGGCCTCATACATTGCTGTAAGAAAGTCAATCTAGAATTCAAACCTTCTGGCGTGGTGGAGTGAAAAGCTGGGTCAAAATACTTTAACTTATCTTTCAAGTTATCGTACACCATCGGGGTATCTTCCTTTATCACTTGAAAGTAATCACACTCGGAAAGAAGAAGCCTAAGTATTTTTTTGGTTATATTTTTTGGCAACATTTCTATTTGCCTTTCCACTTCTTCATTTGTAGTCCTTTGCGTCTTAACAGCAACAGTAACATTTTGTGGGGCTGGGGGTATTACAGGTTCTGCTGTCCTTTTAACTTCTATATCCCTTATCTTTGTTGCCCTACATGCCATTGCATTTATGGTGAATATTTGCTTTTCACCTAACGTACAGTTATACGTCTGATAGGTTTTACCTGTAACGCCATAAGATTTAGGCGTTGCGTCCGTACCCTCACCTGCTGGCGTTTCATTAACTATTATAAGTCTTTTACCTAAATGCTTTACAAGTGTGCCGCCGCTAAATTCGTTCAACCATTTTTTTACAGAATCAATTCGCCTTCTACCCAATTTTACGTTATAGTCAAATGTTTGGGGGGCGGATGCCGTACCAACCAAAGAAAATTTAACTGTTGCGTTTTTATCGGTATCTAAAAGGTTTGCAATATCAGAAAACATCTTTTTCAAAGTAGTAAAATTATTTTCAACTACTTTTGAGAAAAATTCAGATGTTTGTTGCGGGCTTGTTGGATAAGGTGCATTCGTTGTTTCACTATAAGCATTATAAACATTTTTATTTTCTTGAGAAACGTAAGTGTTATAATGTGTTTCATAGTTTAATATATTGGTACTTCTAGGTATATCGTTATTAAAATAAAAACCCAAATCTTCGTATGTATTGTATTGAGAATCCAAATACAAATTAACAACAGAAGAAGTGTTTGAATTATCGTTTGTGTCGTTGCCTGTGGTCAACGTTTGGTTGATATATGTTATAACTTCTTCTACATTTGTTTTTTGTTCTATTATATTTTGAATAACCTTTAAGTCGTTAGGACTGGCAGTATTGTATCTTTTGGCTAATTCGTATATGTCGTATTTTAAACATCCAGCAAAAAAAGAAGTTATTATGCCGTTTATCCTTTCTTTGTTGCTCTCATTAGCTAATACTTTGTTGACTATCAAATTTAAAATTGAAGGGTGGTCAACTACTATTTTAAATTCAAGTCTTCCAGACCTTGTAGTGTTTTTATATGTATAGACAGGTTCCGTCCTACCCAAAAATTCACTTGATTGCCAAGATGATGTTACGTTTTCGTCAAACTTTAAACCGTAAGGTGGGAACCACATTACCCTGCCGTCGTTAGGACCTCTCTCACATACGGGTAAATCACTAACCGTATATCCCGGCGTATTGGATGTTCTCCATGAAAGGTTTTCCAAAGAGAACATATATTTTTTAACATTCCTCGTGGCTTGGTTAACTATTATATTGGTAGAATCTTGTCCGCCCTCTGGCTTAACAGGATATATGTTTAAATTGTAAGTGTTGTCCAATACGGAATATGCAAAACGTCTTCCACTTTTTGTTATACCATCTGTTTTCTGTAAACTACCATAATTTAGATATGGGGTATCTTTGGTGAACAACCTACAATACTCCATACCGACTTCGTTGCCTATTTCACCCTCATATCTTAAAACTTTGGAACCTTTTGTTATCTCCCTATATCCATCGTGGAATATTTTGCTAACTTGGTCTATTGCATTACCGGCATGTTGAAACCTTTTAGCGCCTGATGGTTGGCTATTTATTAAAGATTGGATATCATCCAATATAGAGCCCGGCTCAAAAGTTTGGTTTGTAGATTCAGTCGAAGTAAAAGTTGATGGGTTGTAACTATCGTTTTCACCAAAGACTTGACCCCCAACACCAACGTTTTTACCCGAATTATCTTTATATTTTGGAGATACCCATGTTATACCACCTTCTATCGTACCTCCGTCAACGTAGTTCTTACCGTTTAAACCGAACTTGAAATTTTTATCCTCACCTTCGTATAGTTTGGCCATTTTATCTGGGCCATATACAGGTGATGCAACCTCATCGCCAAATTCATTTATCGGTACCTCACCGCTTGGTGTTTGAATATATGAAGGGTCTGCATTTGGTGAACCCACATAATAATTGACCCCATTAATGGTTCGCTCTTCATTTTCACCAAAAATCCTTTCATAGAATTTAGAATCTAAGTTGGGTCTGTATCTATTCGCTTTTAAATTAAAAAATAAAGCATATTTTTGACCTTCCCCTGTATTGTTGAAAAATATTTCGGAGCCGCTATCCCTACCACCAATAAATTTTCTTATATTGTTAACCAAGCCCCTATTACCAGATTGGTTTAAAGTTATGTTTGGGTCAAAATAGGAACCGGGTATTGGAGAAAAAGGTATTGTGCTACCACCCAACTTCAAAGCCAAATCAGCAGCCGCAGTTACTGGGTTTGCAGGTTTTGTAATAGTCCAATCTGGTGCGATTAAAGGTTGATTACCAGATAATATATTGTATAAATCTAAACCATCGTTTATATTAAAAAAATTAGCCCTGTCTATTGTCCTTTGCTTTACTTCCCTAGCTACCCTTTCTTCAAATTCTTTTTTTAAGTTCTTTACTGCCAATTGCATCAAAAAAGAATCTTGGGAGGATTTCCCGTCGCTTCCATTTGGGTCGTCTGATAAAAGTATGGATAAGGGGCTATACATCGAAAATACAAAATTCGGATAAGGTTGCCCATTTGCACCTGTCCTTTTGTCTGGATGTACAACCTCCAAAGAAGAAATAAATTCAGCAGAATCTAAATATTCATCACCATTGGCATAATAATTTATCGCTTTTGCCTTTTTTAACTCACCCTCAGATAAACCTAAAAGTTTGGCATCATCAAACCCATATTCACCTACATTAGGTTTTGTACTTGCAATAGTTAAATCTCTGGTAAATTTATAGCCGCCCTCTGCCCCATATTGGTTTAATACGTATAATTCTGCTGCAAATATGATTTGGTCAATATATTTGTCAGGGGTATCGACAACTGATAAATCCCTCTGTATTATTTCATAATTTATGGGAGGTACTGCCTTATACGGAGATTTAGGGTATGGGGGCAAATTTCTTGCCATCAAAACCTTCCTAAACTTTTCAGTATTGTTAAAATCTAAAGGGCTTGGCATTTTTCTTAATAAATATTTTTCGTATCCTATTTTTTAGGTGGATACCTACCATCACTGTAAGAATCCATTATCTCAAATATCTTATTTTTAAATTCAGAACTTCCCATGGTTTTATTTATAATTGATTCAACTGTTTTGGAATCAACACCTATTGGAACGTCTACCTTATGTTTTATTTCTCCGTTAAAGTTAAGGTCGTAATTCCCGCCTATCATGGTTTCTTTTATTGATTTTTCAATTGTTTTGGTTTTATCCCCATAAGGCATTTTTGTTTCTATCTTTGGGTTTTCCCCTCTAAATATTGCACCAATGTCCTTATAACCTTCTGTTACGTTTTTCTGGCCTCTTTCTAATGTATTCACGAATAGTTTATTGGTGTTATCTAAGAAAGTATTATATCTGTTTTCCAAATCCAATAATTGTTGCTCTGACATATCCCCGGAAAAAGAATCGAATATACCCTTTACAGTGTCTTTGACTATTTTAACGCCTTCATCAGTAGTTGTCCTGAGTTCTTTTGTGGTTGGCATGGTTTCGTATAACTTTGTTCCGATAATCGATTGTACATTTCTAATACCTTCTGCCATTTTTTGCATTTCCTCGGCACTTGTTACACCATAAACAAGTTTATATGCAATAGCCCTAACATCAGAGGCTATGGTTTCGGTAAGGCTCATTTGACCTCTCGCAATATCTTCCAATGTTTTAGGTGATTCTTCTTGTATTTTTTTAAGTTCCATAAACTCTTGTTCGGTAACATCCCTTAACCTTTTCTCCTTTTCATCTATTTTTACAACATACTCACCACCCCTAAATTGAGCCATATTTGAAAGCAAAAGCAAATCTTCTTTGTTTCCTTTATAATCAAAAGATATTTCAGATAACCTCTTGTCAAAATCAGATGCAGCCAAAGCCATTTTGGTAAAATCTTCATAACGCATATCTAAAACACTGGATAATTCCTTAATCTGCATTACACCCGCTGGGTTTATGCTGAATTTACCGGTTTGTGAATTAAAGTCTACGAAATTTTTTGAAAGCTCTATAATGCTGTCTTGAAGACCTTCTGGGTCATTTATGGATTTGTACATCAATGAAAATGGGTCAACCAGCGAGCCGGCGGCAACGCCTAACCTTTGTAAAGCACTGGCGACTTCAATTGCCCCACTTGGGTCCATAACTTTGTCTGCCAATGATTTAACATCCCCCATATTCACTTTCATAAAAGAAGCCTGTGCAGCCATTCTGGTAAAACCCATTACACCGTCTTGAAAATTAAAACGGTTCATTAGTTCCATACTAGATAAAACATCATTCATAACCAGTCCAGCGTTACCACCTATGGATTGGACATAGTTTATGGATTGCTCTACTGTCTTAGCAACATTGGACATTTGTAAACCAATATCGCCAAATTTTCTACTTAAATCTCTTACCTCTACACCAAGCAACTTACTGGAAACAAATAAACCTGTAATATCCTCAGATGCAAAAATAACAGACCTTCTAGCAGATTCTGCCGATTCGGATATTGCTCTGGTTACGTCCTTCAAATCTCCACCCAGTCTTGCAATTTCAGGTGAAGCATCACCTAAGACTTGGGTTATTTCTATTATCCTCTCCCGATTAAGGAATAAGGATTTATTAACTTTGGTTGCTTCATCATTTAGGTTTGTTAGTGAAGTTATCACTGCGTTAAAAAAACCCTTATCTGCACCAAATTCATTTTTAAGTTTATTGATTTCGTCTAATATGCTGGCCATATAAAAAGATATATTGTATAAATAGCAAAGCGGGATTAAATCTAATCCCGCCTCGCTTCTTCAATCCATTTGTCCAATAAGAATTTTCGGACAAATATTGGCATTTTTAAAAAATCTGTATATCCTATATGTAAGAGTTTAGCTAAATAATAAAACTCATTCATTTGGGAAAGCCTATAATCAGAAGAAAGGACGAAAAAATTCTGCCCCGAAGCCAACATTAAATGTTAACTTTTCTCCTGACGGGGCTATTACCTGCTGACGCAAATCCAATCTTGGTTCGTTGTCATTCATAAATTTTCTTATATATTTTGAATCCGCTATTGGCATCTGGTCAATATATTTGCTGATTTCAGATTTATCTGTTTTTCCGTTAACCTCAACTATTTCTTTTTGAAGTCTCAAAGTTACTTTGGGTGCAACCCTAAATTCTGGGTAGGAATCAATAATTTTTTGAATTTCAAGTAACTCACCATAATTCAATGGTTTTAACTTAACTTCGTCTTTGGATTTGGGGAGGGTAGTAACAAAAAAACCTTCTGAATTGGGTTGGGTGCCAGAATTAAGGGGAAGCCTATCCAAAACTACTGTATGTTTGAATGTTTGTTTGGTTACTGGGTCTGTTAAGGTCATTTCCATTTCAGAACCAAAAGAAGTGTTTCTCAAAAATATCAATATTGCCTCTATATCCCCTTCCAACATATCTTCAGGTCTCAGGTCATGTTCATATATTTTACTTCTCAATAAAGAAATAACAACATCTTTGGAGTTACCCATTAAAATATTTTCATCTGAACCTGTCAAATAGCCAACCTTTATCGATTTTTTTTTGTTCTTATAGAATATACCATTAGAAGGCAATTGAACAACATCATGTGGTAAATCAAAATTTAATTGACCATAATCAAAAGAATTTTCCATAATTTATTAATTTTTATATTTTATTGATTTTTAAGAATTTAAGTTTTTAGTAAAAACTTTAACAAAACTTTAACAAAAAATTAAGAAAACTTTAACTAAAAAAAAGTGAAATTTTAACAAAACTTTAACTAAAAAAAACTTGACTTTTGAAAAAAATTTCGTATATATATAATATAATTATCCTAGATAATTATTCTAGTTAACTAGATATTATAAATAATATAAAGAAAAGAGAATAAATAAAGAAAAGAGAATAAATAAAGAAAAGAGAATAAATAAAGAAAAGAGAATAAATAAAGAAAAGAGAATAAATAAAGAAAAGAGAATAAATAATATCTGTCTAGTTGGGGTTAGAGGTGTATAAAAGATGAAAAAAATACAAAACATTTACTTTTAACCAAAATATGATATTTATTTTTTGTAATATATAAGTTCTTTGATATGGGGTTCCACCATCAAATCTTTTGGTGGGTAAAATCAAGAAAGTCGCCCTGCTTGCGGGGCATTACCAAACACCTTTGGTGTGTTATCAAGTAGTCGGAGAAGTTCAGTATCCGATAGAGGTGTGCAGTACGTCATAGATTTTTTAAAATCTTAAAACATTAAATATTTTTATATATTTTTTGTAACTGTATCGAGTCGAATCAGAAGAAAATAATAACTAACCCCCAATATCCAAAAATATTAAATCCTAGTAAAAATAATAAACCCCCATTTCTTAATAGATTTGGGGGTTTATTATTTAAGGTAATTTAAAAATTAAATATCTTCGAAAGAAGCACCTGTAGGAGTAATCAACATTTCTAACTCAATGTATTCCAATGCTTTAGTGGGCTGAATATAGATTTTCCCACTCATTGTATTCCTATCCAAATCTTCAGGAGTATTGGAAACTGTTACTCGGAAATCGTAAATACCTCTATCTCTTCTAATACCATCCAATATTGGATTCACAGAATCTAAGAATTGTTGTCTTACGACTTGGTCATTCTGTTCAAATAATAATCTCACTGCTACTGCTGATATTAATTTTCTAGCTTGTAACAACAATCTTCTTACATTTAATCTGTTTAATGCAGAATCCTTTACTTGGAGTGTTTTATTCCCCCAAACAACAGTACCTACATCTGAGAAAGTAGCAATAGCATTCAACCTTCCTTCATATAAGGTATCTCTATCTTCTTGTGTTAACTTCTTTCTAGCTTTTATAGAATTTACCAATCCTCTTGTATAACCAGCAGATGCAAACCAAGGAAATGAAATATTATCAGTTAATGCCAAGTTCTTACATACTTCTCCAGTTGGAGGAAGATATATTTGGGTATTGTTAACAGTATCCCTTACTAATATCCAAGGATAATAAGTAGCTGTGTAACTAGAATCTAATCCGGCTGTTTCCAAATTATCAGTAGCTTCTTGGGGGTAGATAATACTATCTGCTGTAGGTAAGTTCAAGTTAATATCAGGAGTAGTTGTTATGTAAATGGAATCTGAACGGTCATTTTCAATCATATCGATAGTTTGTTCGACCAGATTGGAATTATTTACATAATCAATACCCGGAGTGGCAAAAACGTTAATATTAACTGATTCTGGATTGGAGAATGTTTGAATACCTATCAAGTAAGCATAATAATCGGTATTTGCATAATCAACGGTATTATCCCCAACTGTTATTTCTTTGAATGTTCCACTACCAGTAGAATTTGGGTATCTAGTACTATTAGCTGGCGAAGCTCCTGCTAAGAACTTAGAACCCCCAACCATATAATCATCCGTATTGGTTCTTTTCTCAGAATAAATGTCCCAACCGTCAAACCCTCCTGCGAAGCAAGCTGTGAATTTCCTTGAATATATGTAATAATAAGGGTTTGATTGGCTTGTTGGTTCTTCATTGAAACTAGCAACCCCACAATCAAACGCGGCTGTGCCGCTAGTTGAGAATGAATTACCTATTAAAACCGTGGTAGCACCCGAATCCATGTGGAAACCTTTACCCATATAATTCCAAGATTGGGTAACATCCCACAAATCACCAACGTTAACCATTCCCTTATATTGAAGGTTTGATGAATCTACGCCTAAACCACTAGAGAATCCTAAGAACGTTCTTTTTACATTATCACCCGATACGTTATTGCTCCCAATACCAAAAGGAATATTATAAACTTCTTGGTTTGGATAATAATATTCAGTTTTATAAATCGGCATTGCCGGTTTAGCCGATATGGATAAAGACTGCTCATATTCTCTGTCTACATAACCCATAAAACCGCAAGGTACTGAATCAGAAGGATATTCAGTAGCCATTTCTACCATTATGTATTTTGAGTTCAAAGCATATTCACCACTTGAACTACCAATCTTTTTACCAATGAAGCTATTTGTATTCTCATCCATGTTGCAATTGGTAAATTTCTCGATTACCACTGGGTTTGCGTCTGTATCGTTGAAACTTCTTACCAATACATCAAATGTTTTATTTTTCAACGAAACATTCGCAATAGATACTTTTATTTCTGTGTTAGCCGAGTTTCCGTCTGAGATGGATATGAACTTGAAAAGGTTATATACCTTATTTCCCCTTAATTCGGATACGAAATAAGGTGTGGATGGGGACTGGTATCTATCCAAGTATTTTCCGATTGAAGAAGCGCTACCGCTTCTAGCGCTACCCAATGCCACCATTTGCGTTTTTAAGCCCCTTACAAAGCCTTTATTGTAAGCATAGTTCAACATAGTGGGATAAACTTCTTCGACGAATACGGGGATTTCTGTGCGGTCTTTGCCAAAATTTGAAGAACCCAAAACTTTTGATATGTAGTTAGAAGAAGATGGGTTCATTGAAACCTCTATATTAAAAGTTTCACTATCTTTTGTTAAACCAGATAAAGCAAAGGTTGCATATGGCGAGCTGCTTATACCGGAATAAACCCCTGTAGATACCAATACAAGATTTGTAGTTGAGTTGACTTCATATACTGGCCCATTATTCGTGGAATCGTATTGTGTGACACCTCTGGAACGAAGGGTTGCGACAACCAAATTATTGTAATCTTCATATGCCGTACCAGAGAAAGTGTATACACTTCCGCTTAATGTCCCTGTGTAAGTACCTCCAGTAACACCACTAAAACTAGAAACCGTATAAAAATAAGAATAACCTGAATAGGTGTTGTTTGAAGTGTTGATAAACGTTGCATAATACCACGGGTAATTAGAGCCGTCTGTTTTATCATTATCATCTAAAGAAAGTGTGTTTCCAAAATTATTTGTTACTGCGCTAAAAGAACCGCCGCTAAGGGCCGTTAACGTTGCGGTTGGTATAGAACCATATACGCTCACAGTGTTCGCACTTAAAGAATTATCAGCATTTATCGCATCCAATATTGATTTTATGTCGTCATAATATGTGGATGTTGATAAATCTTGTTTTGTGTAAAGACTGTTTACATCGGCAGAAACAGCAGCGGGTAGACTTGTGGTGAAACTTAAAGTGCCACCTGTAGAACCAGAAAAGTTTGTCGTGAAATTAGTTGTGTTACCTATCCCTACTGTATCCCCATTAACGTTTGCTTCCAGTTTTATTGTCCAAGAAGGGCCGGCATCATAACCGGATAAACCCAAAACTCTGGTTACGAATAACTGGTTTGATTGACCTAAATATGATTTGGCAATATACGCTGCTTCATATTTAGGTATTTGGGTACCGATAAATTTCTCAGGGGAAGTTCCTCCGAAATAGGTTTGAAATTCATCATAATTGCTCACAAATATTGGTTCAAAGGCGGGGCCTTTTAACGTTTCGCCCGCTATGCCCAATGTGGTCACACCAACACTTTGTGATACAAACGATAAATCTGTCTCAGAGGTATATACCCCCGGAGATACGAATACTTTTTTGTTTGTATTGGCCATTTTTTTTCGTTTTTAAAATATTTACCATATAAATATTTACATTTAACGCATAATTCTTACCAATAGCCAATTATTCTACTTTCAAACTATTAATTAAAAAAATATTACCAAGATTTAACCGATGTGGTTATGATTTGAATTTTAGCAACTTGGTTATTTGGCAACGCAATCCAAGTTGCTCCATTATCGATAGACCTGAAACCATTCCAAGAAGATACTGCATTTGGTGATTGAGTCATAAACAATGTTGGGTATCTAATTTCTGTTGCTGGGTCATTTGGCGCTTTTCTTATGAAATAATCTCTTACGCCTCCGGTTGAAGGCCCGGCAGCGTTGCCAATGTTTATAATTGTATTACCTGTAAACGTTGTTGTGTAACCAAGTTGTGACGTCCCATTGGGTTGGTTCCACGTTTCGGTAATCATACCAATTACATATTCACCTTGATTTATTTGGAATGACGGTGTTATAAAAGATTGAAAAAAATATAGAAAAAAATACAAAAAATATTTACTTTTTACATATTATCATATATTTATAGAAAAAAAAATGTATTATAAACTTTCAGATTATGCGAAAAAATTTAATATTACTTATAGAACTGCGTGGAATAGATATCGGGCGGGTAAAATAGAAGGTGCATTTGTAGATGAAACTAAGCATGTTTTAATTCCAGTTTATAATGTTGAAAAATTAAAAAATGCAGCTCTATATGCCAGAGTTTCAAATTCAGATAGAAAAGATAATTTAGATAGGCAATCAGAAAGATTATATGATTTTGCTATTAAAAATGGATATGTTGTAAAACATAACATAAAAGAAATTGGTTCGGGTTTAAATGACCAAAGAAAAAAATTATTGAAACTATTTTCGGAAAATGATTGGGATGTTCTTATTGTGGAAAACAGAGATAGATTAACAAGATTCGGTTTCAATTATATTGAAACATTATTACAATTTACAAACAAAAAAATAATTGTTATTAATGAATCAAATGATGATAAAACAGATTTGATTGAGGATTTGGTTTCCATAATTTATTCATTTTCGGCAAGAATGTACGGGTTACGTAAAAAGAAAAATAAAAAAGACATTTTAACTTTTTTGGAAAACTAATGCAGTTAGTTGAGCAACATATAATAAAATCAAATAATGAACTATTCAACGAATGTGATAGATTATGTTTTCTATCTAAAAACTTATATAATCATGCAAACTATGTGATTAGACAAAGTTTTACAGAAAAGGAGAATAGAAAATATTTGAATTATTATGAAATAAATAAATTGTTCAAAAAAGACAAAGATTATTGTGCATTACCCAGAAAAGTTTCAAACCAAACATTAATGGTTCTGGATAGAAACTGGAAATCATTTTTCGCTTCCATAAAATCTTGGGCAAAAGATAAAGACAAATTCAACGGAAAGCCATCTTTACCTAAATATTTGGATAAAATAAAAGGTAGATTTGTTGTTACCTATGAAAAAGGTGCAATTTCTTCCAAAGAACTAAAGAATGGAATTATTAAACTTTCAGGTACAAATATTTCAATAAAAACAGACAAACAAAACATAAATCAATGTAGAATTATACCAAGAAAAGGTTTTTTTGTGATAGAAGTTGTCTATACAGTTTCAGATAGAGAAAATAAAGAAGATAATAACAAATATTGCTCAATTGATTTGGGTCTGAATAATTTGGCAACAGTTGGTGGAAACTCAACAAGACCTTTCATCGTCAACGGGAGACCTTTAAAATCAATAAATCAATATTACAATAAAAAATTATCAAATATTAGAAGCAATAAAAATTCAAAATCTAAAATTAATTCATTATGTAATAAAAGAAATAATAAGGTTAAAGATTATTTGCATAAATCAAGCCGATATATTGTGAATCATTTAGTTTCAAATGCCGTCAACACGCTTGTAGTTGGCTATAACAAAGAATGGAAACAAGACATAAATATTGGTAGAGTAAATAATCAAAATTTTGTTAATATCCCCTATCTTATGTTCATTAAGATGCTCGAATATAAGAGCAAGTTAGCTGGAATAAATTTCATCTTGGTTAAAGAGAATTATACTAGCAAATGTTCATTTTTAGATTCAGAGCCAATAAAAAAACATCAGAAATATTTAGGGAGAAGAATTAAAAGAGGTTTATTCAAATCATCAAATGGTAAACTCATAAACGCTGATTTGAATGGTTCTCTTAATATTCTAAGGAAAGTAGTCGGGGATTTTTCGTACCCGATAGAGGTGTGCAGTACGCCAAGGGTAATAACCCTAAAACATTAAATATTTTTCTATATTTTTTGTAACTGTTATGGTCGTTGTTGGGGTAATAGAAGGCGTTGGAGTAACGGTCATTGTTGGGGTTACAGTTACGGAAGGTGTCGGAGTAGGTGAATTTTTAGCACTTTATTTAGAGTTGAAAATTATTTCAAAAATTAATTTTGAAACATCATTATATCCTTTTATTATATCAATTCTCAATATATCTGAACTATTAACACCAATATTTTTTATATTTGAACCATAATAATCCCCATTTACATACACGTCAAAACTTTCCACATTTGTTGAACTAACGTATTTCAATGTCCCTAAAAACCTAATCGTTTCCTCATAATACGTGCTATTGCTATCTATATCAATTTCCAATTTAGGCGCTTCAACGAATTCAATAGGTTTTTCAACACTTTTAACTATGTTGGTATCTACTTCATAAACTTGCACCACCCTTGACAAAGCTGGTTTAACTTTAAACTCTTCTTCATCCAACAAAAAGCCTAACATGGTGAAATCATACCCTTGCAAAAAGTATTTTCTGGAATCAACGCTTATGGAAGATTCATCGTTTATGCTGTTCATTACTATTGGTATGTAATGACCTTTTATTGTGGCGTAGGCTTGTCTGGAAGAAAACTTTTGTAATACCAAACGATTGAACTTATTCAAATCCTCTATCCTGTTGGTCATTATCTTTATGCTATAATTTATGTCTATTGGTACAGGTTGGGGTATCTGATATATGTCGGCACCTTTTCTTTGCCCATCCCAAGTTGGTACTAATTTATAAAAGAACTCCCTTCTTTGTGGTATGGTATAAACTGTTGAAGGGTTTGAGCCGTATTTCATTTCTGGCGCTCTTACCACTGTAACAAAAGGAGGTTCTGCGTTAAGGTCATCATTCATAAAAGACCATGTTTCGGTGTATTGTGACCAATTTTGTGTGGAAAGTATTATATCTATAAAATTAACAGTTTTCCCATTGGTTGTTATCAAAAGGTTTTCTTTTACAAAATCCAACATACCCCTATCCAAATCACTGTGCAATATTGATTTTGGTAAGTAAGTCCCTTTATCTTCGATAAAACCCAACAACTCCTCCCTTCTCTGGTAAAGCTGTCTACCTTCCCTTAAAGGTATGGTTTTTTTTATGTTCTTTGGAAAACCCATTATATGCCCCTAAATTCGTTTTCAGTAACCCAGTTTGCCACAATAGTCCTATAAAATGGCTTATACCCCCCATAGGTATGTTTCAAATCAGATGTTACATATCCATCATCCACTACTGAATAATACCTAACCCTATCTTCTTTTTCGTAATATCCTATGTAATCCCCTTTCATTATATCAACCCCCAGTTCATCCAAGTGGGATTGATAAACTGAAAATGTTAAATTGGCAGGTTCTTTTTGTTCTATCTTTGTGGAACCTAAACTTTTATTTGTGGGTTGGCTTATCTTAACATACCCGTTTACTTCGACCGGGGCGTGGAAAACAACCCCGTCTGGTTGTGTTTCACCATACACATCGTCTGTTTTTGTTTTAGCCCTATCCACCCTATATAAAACAACTGTGAAAGACATGTCGCCATGCAGCCATTCTTTCCCCATGTTCAAATCTAAGGAAAAGTCCTCACCCCCAAAAAATTTACCCAATCTTTTTATCGGAACCAACTTTTCCATAATTTTTTTTAAAATTGTTTTTCCATAAATATTTTGTTTCCTATTTATTTTTTTTGTATATTTGTGAAAAATTTTTCTTATGGAAGATGTGTTGGAGTTAAAGGCTTCTGAAATGCTTAAAGGATATGAAGGGGCAAATAATTTTATTTTGAAATTAAAATATATCCAATCAATAAGCCCTAAGTTCATGCCTAATAAAACCCAGTCTGATTATATTGTGACCCATTTCAACGACAAACCAAAAATTGCAAGGAAATGGGTATTGATTGACCCTTATTTTGCAGAAAAATTTTCAAAAGATAAAAACCTTGATTTTATCCCGGAAAGGATATGGGTTGAGAAAATATTGGTAGAAAGAGATAAATCTTTTCATATTTGGGGTAAATTGAAAGAAGAAAACCAACTTTCTGATTTTTGGTTTCCCAAAGCCTTTCTATTGAAAGATAATTTTGTGCAAGGTGTTTCTGTTGATTTTGATAAATATGCTCACAGAAAGCCTCTGGAACATCAAAAAACGGCAATCATAAAACTACTTGAGAACAAAAAATACATCTTGGCCGATGACCAAGGTTTGGGTAAAACCACGGCCACCATTATAGCGGCTATTGAATCGGGGGCTAAAAAAACATTGATTGTTTGTCCTGCTTCATTAAAGATAAACTGGATGCGGGAGTTTAAAATGTATACTGATAAGTCCATTTACATATGTGAAAGTAATAAATTTGAATCAGGGCACGACATATACATCATAAACTATGATATATTGTCAAACTTTCACAACATAAAAATAAAAGGTAAGGCTGCACAAAAAAATGATTCTGAAAACGATGTACAAAAAGACCATATAAGGAATGAAGGTTTTGATTTAATGATTTTGGATGAAGCACATGCAGCCAAGAACAACCAAGCCATTCGTTCCAAATTAATCAACGACATTGGCAAAAAAATGGAAAGAATATGGTTGTTAACCGGAACCCCGGTAACGTCAAGACCAATTGACTATTTTAACCTTCTTTCTTTGGTTGAAAGCCCTGTTGCTAAAAACTGGAAGGCTTATGCTATCAGATATTGTGGTGGCTATCAATTTAATTCCGGTGGTAGGAAAATATGGAACGTAAGGGGTGCCACTAATTTAGAAGAGTTAAAAGAGAGAACTTCTAAATTGGTTTTGAGGCGACTAAAAAGTGAAGTTTTAGATTTGCCCGAGAAAATAATAACACCTATTTTCTTAAACCTGAACTCTTCTGAGTATAATAAAATGATGGAAGAATATCACGAATGGCAAGAAAATTCCAAAAAAGAGAAACCGACTTTAAGTATAAAATTATCAAAACTTGCTGCTGTTAGACAATTAATTGCGAATGAAAAAATAAAACATACTAAGGAACTTATAGATACCACATTAGATGAAGATAAAAAAGTAATAGTATTTTGTAATTTCACAGAATCCTTAAATGCGATATATGATAGTTACAAAAAGATAGCTGTCAAGTTGGATGGTTCGATGAACAAATTATCAAGGCAACAAAGCGTTGATGAATTTCAGAATAATGATAAAATAAAAGTTTTTGTCGGTAACATTAAAGCGGCGGGTGTCGGTTTGACTTTAACAAGTGCAGAAACAGTCATATTCAATGATTTGAGTTTTGTTCCAGCAGAACACGCACAAGCCGAGGATAGGGCTTATAGATATGGCCAGAAAAACACTGTGGTTGTATATTACCCCGTTTTTGAAAATACTATCGAAATGACAATTTATGATATTTTGGAGAATAAGAAAAAAGTAATTTCAACCATAATGGGGGATTCTGATATTTTGGATGATTTTTTCAAATCAGAGTTTTTGAAATGAAAAAAGCCCGGTTAACATCCGGGCTTTTTTGTTATTTTTTTAAATTTTCCAAAATTACCTTTTTTAACATATTTTTTAATAACAATCTGTTTTCGTTCATTGAGTTAAAATTCTCAATTTCTTTGTTTAAGATCCAGTTGCTTATATTTTTACCAACCAAATCTTTAGGTACATCTTCTATTGTAACTGTTGGCTTAAAATTTATGAATTTTTTGAAATCTTCACCAACGTATTTTCCAAATTTAATTATTTCTTCTTCTTTTATATCACATACAGATTGCCTCTTTTTTAACTTCATTAAGTTATTAACATCAAAATGATATAAAGATATCAAGAAACTAATTTTTTTTATTTCGTCGTTTACATATTTTAAATTATTTAAATATTTTTCAATTATATCTGGGTTATTTTCTTTTAATAAATAAGAAATTAGAATAATATAATTTTTTTCTTCTGGAACATCCAAAGATAGTTTTAAATCTGGGAATATTTGATTTATAAAATCAAATTCTTCCAACATTAAAAAATAATCTTTTACGCTTTTTGCTTTACCTATACTTTTCAAAAACTCGTCTCTTATCCTTTCTTTGCTGATTCCATTGAGTGAAGGATTTTCTTTTATTGCAACGGCAGTTTTATCTTCTATAGAACCACCTAAAGATGAAGCGAATCTAAGCGCTCTTAATTTTCTCAATGGGTCTTCTTCAAATCTTTCGATTGGGTTCCCAACAGTTCTAATTATTTTATTTAATAAATCTTCAACACCACCTACTAAATCTACCACTTCTTTTTTATCAATGTCGTAAAATAAAGCATTTATGGTTAAATCCCTTCTATTCACATCATTTTCTATTGTGGTAAAATTAACTGATTCTGGTCTTCTACCAGACCCAATATCTTCTCTAAATGTTGCTATTTCATAGTCACCGACTATAACAACCCCAAAAGATTTCCCCACTTCTACTGTCGGAAAATTTAAAGATTTTGCTATTTCTATAGTTTCGTTTGGTAAAGCATCTGTGGTTAAATCATAATCTTTAGGTTTATAATCAAAAAAATCCCTACCAATATCATATAAATTCTTACCTATTTTTTTCAAAGCATTATTTAGAATTAACACTTCTATATAATCCCTAACAGCCCCGCCTACAACATATAATTTCTTGCCTCTTTTTTTAAAAGCGTTATTCAACGCTAAAACGTCTTGTGGTAAATTCATATATTTATAATTTAAAAATAAATACTTAATGAGCTTTCTTTTTACTGAAAATAGAATAGATAAAGAAAACGAATTGGGCATGTTGATTACCGAAATGAAAAAAATCGGTATTGAAAAACTTCCATATTCATACTCTGCCATAGAGCCTTTTATTGACGAAAAAACAATGAACATCCATTATAATAAACATTACAAAGGATATGTCGCAAAGTTAAACAAATTACTGAAAGATAGAAATAGCGAACACGAAAATTTGGAAGATATTGTTAGAAAAATTGACAAATATCCCAAAAAAATAAGGAACAATGCGGGAGGCGCTTTTAATCACGCATTGTTTTGGAAAATGTTAAGTCCAAATAAAAAAAATATACCAGAAAACCTTGAAAAAAATATTGTTAAAAACTTTGGTTCTTTAGAATCTTTCAAAGAAAAATTTGAAACTTACGCCAAAAATTCTTTTGGTTCTGGATGGGTTTGGCTTGTGCTTACCAAAACAAACAGGTTAAAGGTTTTCATAACAACAAATCAAGATAACCCTTTAATGAATATTTTTAAAAGGGGTGGTTATCCCATACTTGGTTTAGATTTGTGGGAACATTCCTACTATTTAAAATATCAAAATAATAGGGATTCGTACATAGAAAAATTTTGGGATTATGTTGACTGGGATTTCGTTAACGAATTATTTGAAAAAAGATTAAGTTTAAAATAATATTTATAAATAAAAATGTCCGTAATATCAGAACCCGAAAGAAGTAAAATCTACACGCAGATAAAACACCTTTTAGGTGCGCCCATACGAAGCGTGGAAATAGAAGACGAAATGATGGATTCGTTGATGGATTTATCAATACAAGACTACGAGCAGTATGTTTTGGATTGGTTGGTTGAAAGTCAATGGGTCAATTTGGTCAACTTGAATATGAGTGAGAAATCTGTGGCAAACGCACTGATAACAAGAACAATGGACTTTGAAAAACAATTTGAATATTCATATTCTAAAATTGTTGGACTTCAAACTGGAGGTCCTTGGGTCTTAAAAAAAGATTATTTTACACTTGAAAGAAACCAACAAACATATGAAATACCGGCAGGTAGGGAGATAAATGAACTCCTTTGGTTTAGCAATCAACCTTGGACTGCCTTTGGTTTGGGTGGTGTCGGCGGTTTCGGTTTTGGCGGTATTGGTTTAGGCTCCACAGAAGCCGGGTATGCACAATTGGGTTATCAAGGTTCATACTTCATGATGTCTGGATTTGATTATTTACTCAGGATGCAATCTGCCAATATTTTGAATAGAATATTAGGCGGTTCGTTAACTTATCGGATAACTGCTTTGCCAGATGGAAAAAAATTAATACATTTGCTGAATACTCCAAATGGCAGGTTCAATTGGAGCAATTATTCACAATATGTGGGGAAACAAGTTTGGTATTGGTACTATGATGTTGGTCAGGATGACCGTGGCAAATGTTTGGCTGACAATCCAGATATTATAAGGCTTCCTTCTGATGTTCCTTTGGAAGCTCTAACTTGGGATAAACTAAACCAACCGGCAAAACAATGGGTTAGAAGATGGTTTACGGCTTATGTGAAAGAAACATTATCCAGAGTTAGGGGAAAATATTCTGGAAATCTTAAAACCCCAGATAGCGAAATAACAATGGATTATGCGTCTTTGGCTACTGAGGCAAAAGATGAAAAAAGTAAGTTGGAAGAAGAACTAAAATTACGGCTTGAACGTTTAAGACCTGAGAAAATAATGGAAAGGGAAGCATCCATAGCCGAAAATTTAAACAAACAAATGAAATTTAGGGCTATGCCAAGACAAATATATGTAATTTAATTTTTTAACAATTTAAATTTTTAATCTATGTCAATTCTTAAATCAGAACCTGTAAAGAAATTTAAAGGTGCGGTTATGATTTCCACTACTGAAAATGTATTGATTGGAGACCACGAAACTGAATACACGACAACTGGAGAAAGTTTTGTTGTGGTTAAAACACACAAAGAGTGTGTGGTTACATTGGACTCCAAAACTACCGAGAACGTTACGGTTAAAGCTCTGACCAAGGCTGTTGTAAAGCCAGATGTGAACAAAATTGATGAAAAATACGACGAAATATTACTTGAAAACGGTGTATCTGTAACATTTATTTACGCCGCCGGGATATGGTATATTGCTGGAAGCGACGGTTTTAAAGATTAAAAAAAAAGGGGGCCTAAAGCCCCCTTTCAACATATATAAAATCAGGTTCAATATTTTTCCTTTTCCAAAACAAAACCTCATCATCAGACATATTGAGCAAATCTGTTTCCAAATCATCTTGTTGACCTTCTTTTAAGGGAATACCGTTTATAAGTTCACATTGCGTTTTGGTAAAGAAATACTTTTTTTCTGGATTATCAATAAGCAAATTATCCCTTACAGTTTCATTAAATACAACCAAAAGAGGACTAATCCTCGTGTTAAAGGTTTCTATTGCCCTTGCCACATTATAATCACCTGTCATGTCTGGGTTTTTCTCCAGAAAGTCCGATTGTAATAAGTAACAATTCGTAACGGTTTCCCTATCATAAGCAGTATCTGGAATTTTACCATTGTTCTCCAACTTTATCCTTTTCATCTCGTCTTTGTCGTATTTCGGTATTTTTTTGGTTTCCACATCTCCTTGCAATTTTTTTGTTCCGTTATTGACGTAGTATACAACATCGCCAATATTTGCGGTTATGTTGTCTTTAATCAATAACTCCATATGTGCCATCTTGCTCATAAGTGAACCAGCTTTGGTTCTTTGTAGAGACCTTTCCTTGTATTCTTTTGGTGTTATTTTAACTTTCGATTTATTTGCTATCTTAATAAGTGGTATTTGTTTTTCGTATATCTTTTCAATGTATGAATAGTAATATTGAACAAACCCATGCCCATCTCCTTTAAGGAGCATTTTAAGTGCTTCATCCAAAAAGTCCTCTATATATTTTGGCATTTTTTTGGATTTGATTGTATTGCCTGTAAGTTTTACCTTACCGGAATGGGTCATAACGGCATAGTTCTTTCTTGAAAGGTTTATTGTGGAATCCCAAGTACCATCAGTATCCAATGCCATTTGTTTCCTCATGTACAAATCGTTATATTCGGCAACATGGGCATCGTAACCCTTGTAAACTTTACCTTCTTTTACTTTCCAGTTAAGACCTTTACCTACATACTCATAATCTTCAATACCTTCTGGGCAGCTAAAATTCACACCGTCAGTATCGCAAACCAATGGGGTATAACCTTTTGATATGAAAAATTTTATCATCTGCCTCAAATATTGTCTTCCAATACAGGTAATCATTTCCCCCATATCAACGTCGCCCCATTCAAAAATATATGGCGCAGAAAGGGAACCAAACATTGAGTTGATAAATATTTTAATAGGTTGCTGTTTATTGTTATACGATTCTGATATTTTTTTATCCTTATCGTACCATTCAGCAGCCAGTTCCTTATATTTAATCCTTGTATCCCTAAAATAATTGAGCATTGATTTCAATACACCAGTTGTATCACATTCTGGGAAAATATCGTGCGTCAACTGTATAGAAGGATAAAGGGATGCAAAGTCAAGTTTTAATACCGTTCTGGAATATCCAACCCTAAGAAGCCTTGAAAGACCGCCAATAAATTCCCTTTTTTTGGTTTTTTCGGGTATGGCTATTTTATTTTTATAAGACCAAGCTAACATGAGCAACCTCCAAACCCCGGCAGTACCCATAGTATAAATTTTCTCATATGTTGTGGGTACCATAGAGGCCAATAGGAAAGAGGCTTGGCTAAATTCTTTGTCTACCTTCAAAGTTTCTTCCAAGTCGTCATCCAAATATCTCTCAACTATTTTATCGCCAGTTAACAAAAGATATCTATTGGGATACTTTTCCCCTAAGTCTGGGTATTCCTCAAACTTCCTATAATTTCCATTTTTAGGGTTAAGCCAGTACTGCTCTTTATTTTGGTACATCTTACCAATTTTATCGTGTTCGATATAAACTCGGTCGGGGTCTTCGGCTTTTATATATTTGGTAATGTATTTTAGACCACTTTCTTTTATTTCGCTGTTTATTGCTTGCGCCCTACGCACAGCGTGTATTATGTCAATCACATTGTAACCCCATAGTTTTGTCTGCATGTAAGATTCAACCTCACCGCCCAACTTTATAAATGATTCTTTTCTGGAAATGCTCTTATTAGGGTTTAAAGTTTTGCAAATTTGCGTAACGTCCAAACCCAAAAGCATAGCCCTCTTTATGATAAAATCCCAGTCAAAGTTAAAAGAATAATATCCCCCTATTATGGTGGGCTTTACTTTGTTTATCGTATCGAAAAATTCTACTATGATATATTCCTCAAGGTTTTCATCTATCGCCTCCAAAACTTTATGAAAACCCTTATTGGTTTTCATACCAATCATGAAGATTCTGTCTTTTTCTGGGTTCAAACCAGTTGTTTCTATGTCGAAAACAAATCTCGTTACCTCATCATAATCAGAGAAACCTTTAAACAATCTCTTTTGCTTTGCAATAAGGTATTGTTCCACTGGGGGCAGCATTATAAGTTTGCCGTCCATCTTTTGTTTGATGTTCTTATCGTTTAGGTTTATACCCCCTTTTATGAAAAAATCCCTTAAATCTTGGTAAGATTTCGTGGATTTAACCATATGCACCAAACCATTCTCCATCCGTTCATTATCCCCGGTTGAAAGTTTCTCAATCACTATGCCGTGTTTTGACATAGCTTCTTTTTGCAGAGCCTTGCTTTTTTTATAGAAATTTAAGTCGGAAATGTCGCCCACCCAACAGAAAGGGGTGAAAGTGTCTGTATTTATTTCCTTACCTACTCCGGGAATTTCCCTGACCTTGTATATCAGGTCTTTTCGATAATCGTATTCTATGGATACGATAAATTCTTCCGAATCCTCTCCATGGAGGAATTCTTCGATTTCTTTGTTGCTGACCATTTTAAAATGTTTTTTGTTGGCAAATTAGCTTTCAAATAATTTTTGAAGTTAGCCTTATCGCCACAAATGTACATATAGTTTTTGTGAAAATCAACAACAACTTTTCTTTTTTGAAAAAGAATCCACGATGTTTATGAAAAGTTGGTCTCTTAACGGCAGTATTAATAGACCATTACTATTAGAAAAAGTAAACTCTCCTAAGTATCTTCCGGGTGTGTTGGTATCTTTTTCTGTGAACTTATAGTATACGTAATATTCCGTTGGCGCACCTTCGTTCACATTTTTTTTGGATACAATATCAGCGGGTGCTGAAATTATTTTTGGTGTGCCAAATTTTTCTTCATACATGTTAAAATAAATGCTATACGTATCCAACTCATTCATAAAAGACATGTAGTCAGACCTTCCGTCTTGTATAACTTCCATTTTTAACAAAGGTAGCGTCGCTCCTTTTTTTATGAAGAAATCCATTTTTTAAAAATAAATATCTTTAACATTCCTTTCTTAAAGAAGCATCATAAAAATCAAATCTGTTATGCTCTGTTGGTGTCAATAAAAGCACACCGGATTCTATATTCCCTTTCACTGTTTCTTGATATACATGCGACATTAAAGTTTGTTCGTGTGGATATTTAAATTTTGTATTAAGGTAACATTTCCTATTCCCTTCTTTAGTCAAAATGATAGGCCAGTTACATAGATAGACTTCGCCTACAGCATATGGCAAACCTCTGTGAGATTTTATTTTTCTAAAAAAAGTGCTGGGAGCATCTGGGTCTAAACCTGAAACAGGTAAATTTGGCTTTTCTGGCCAATTTTTTTCTCTAAATTCGCTCGGCACATTATACCAAGAAAATTGAACATCGTTTGAACCGTAAAATTCTGTAAAGTTTAATTTTAAGAAATCCAAAGATTCCTTCTTTAATATTTCCAAAGATTTTTCATATAAATCCCTTGTGTACCTCTGAAAACCGCTTCTACATGAAATTTCATTCCCGGTATAAAAAGCCATATCATCTTCAAAAAATATTTGGATATCTAACCCGGTTTCCTCAAAATGCTCGGCTATGAAAACCCTACCTCCTGTTATACCTATATTATCCTTTTTTATATGCTCAAAACCATATTTTTCGCAAAGCTCAAGATATTTTGGTGTAGTGTCTAAATCAGTTGAATTATCCAATAAAAATTTCTTTGGTTTTTCCAAAAAATATTTGTCATATTCTAACATTGACTTTATCAAAGTTTCAAATTGATTCGGGGAATTGAAAGTTATGACATATAGGGCAGTTTTGTTTAAATCTATGTTGGATTGTATTTTTTCTGTCTTTTCTGACTTTGTTTCCAAATTGTCATTTTTTAAATCTTCAAAAAATTTTGACAATAAACCATTGCTTTCAATCTCTACATATTTAAATAATTCTGGATATTGATATGTCATAATTGTAAACAAAGATTCTTCTGTCCCCATTAATCCTTCACTTAATGTTGACATTAGCAAGTTGTAATACAAATTATTGACATTTGTTATACTTTCTTTTTTGCCCCCGAAAAAACCCCCTCTGGCTACTTTATTTGTCTTAGCCCTAGTTAGTTTATTCATAGCATTTATTTCAAAACCATGGATTTCGTTTTGCGCCTCATACGGAAAGCACACAAACAAAAAATTATCAATGTAATTTGACAATTTATCAATTACTTTATCGTGGGTAAAATATCCGGGGTGTACGGTATTGGTCAAACCAGCGTCAATCCAAAACATGTAATCAGAACCAAAAGAATCCAATATTTTGGCGTCATGCAACAAAAATATTTTGCTCATCACTAATGGATTGTAAAATTCCAATTTGGCTTGGGTAGATTCGGGCAACCATCCGGTTTGGTTATACCAATTTGAGTCTTTTCTTATGTTTTGTATTTTGTGGTAATATTCGTTGTTTTTAAACCAGTCAAGATTCCTAACTATAAATTGCGTATTTTTTTTATCCCTATGTTTAAAAACAAATTCCTCCAAAGAGGAATCGCCGAATATTATTAAATTATTTTCTATTTGTAAAAGTTCTTGGAATTTATTTAGATAATGTTCATAAGAACGGTTCCAGCCTTCTGATAGACTATCCCTACCTAAATCCCATAGACCAGTTACTAATGTTATATTTTTCATTAATATTATTTTTTAAATATTGCCAAATCTTTGACTATATAGTTTATTATTCCAATCAGAAAAATGCGGCAAATGAAATGGTGCAAAATTTCTGATTGGTTTAAATTCATGGTGTATTGAAGAATTCCAAATCCTATCTACCATATCTCCGTCTTCACCACCCCACCCTTCGTATGTTTCATTAAAACCGCCTAAATTAACCAATAACTTGGTGTCGCATATATATACTCCACCCAAACCGCCAATATAACCATTTAATGGTCCATTTTCCTTATCTCCAGAATATGCATAACTCCAGTTCGCCTTTTCTAAATGAAATTCATTATCTATAAAATATTCTTCTAAGTTTCCATCCAATTTCGCCAAATCAAAAGTTACAACATCTCCATTTTTTATATTTTTTACTACTTCCAATAAATTTTCATAATCATTTTCACAAAAAAAGGCGTCAGAGTCCATCATCATAAAAAATTCATAATTTTTTTTTCTTTGTATTATTACGTTTGTTTTTTCAGATTTTTTATAAACACCAAGTTTATATGGTATATGTGTGGCATCAGAAATCATTTTGGTTGGCGAAAAATCATATAAATCAATACTTGTCTCTATATATTTATTCAAAAAATTATTTAATTTTTTCAATTCACCCCAACAAAATTTAACATTCCTTAACCTTGTCGAATTTTGTTGTCCATCGTCCCAAAATTTCATATTAATTGATAGCTTACTCATTTAATTCTTCTATTATTTTATAAAAACTTTTTCTCGTACTCGTATATTCTTTCATGTCTATACCCGGAACTCTTTCTTCTTCATGCCACCAAATATCAAAATATTTATAATTAAATAAATCATTATGATTATAAAAAATTAAAGACATTATGTTTTCTTCAAAATATAATTTATTTTCTTGATTTAAAATTAAATCCAAATAATCCAAAAAAATTGTGCAATAATCTATAACTTTATGTTCAGACCCCCCAAAAATTCCACCAATCACATGCCTTTCATTTGAGTAATTAGAATAATATTTTATTGGTAAAGTGTTAGACCAAAAGTTTTGAACATTTTCTTTTGCACAAACAAATATTTTTTCATTAGAAAAATTTACTAAATTATTAAGGAATTTATTGTTAAATAAAACACATTTATAATATATAGACCAATAATCACCTTCTGTCATATATTTAGGTGGGAATAATCCGCTGTGTGACAATCCGGCATCAAACCAAAAAAAATAATCATATCCCCCAATTTTTGCCTCATCTAACACCCATATGAATTTACAATATTGTATTTCAAAACACCTGTCCGATTTTTTAATTTCTTCAAAATCTTTTATTAAATTTATTTTACTTGAAAAATTAAAATTTTTTAAATCAAATTTTTTTATTTCTATGTTATTTATTGAATTTTCTTTGTGAAAAAAATTACACAAATCTTCATATTCATTTGGTTCTGTGTAGCATACAAAGTCAGCATTGCTCATATTCAAAATAGCTAATAAAGAATATCTATAATGGTTATATCTGTTCGGCCTACCCCCTAAATCGGTTCCATATAAATTTGAATATATGGCGGTGACTATTTTAATTTTCATTTATAATTTCCTTAATTTTTTCCCATAAATTGTAAGTTGGGCTTACAAAAAAACTTTCCTTTAATTTCTCAATTTTATTTTTTCTAATCCCATAAATGTATTTATAATTTTCAATAATTTCTTTTATATTATCTTCTATTTCATCTGTTGTTAAATCATTTAAATAAAAAAAACAATCATTATCCACAAATTTCTTTATATTGTTGCACCCAATATATAGGGGTATTGTATTTGTCAATATGGCATCCCAAAATTTTTCGCTGACATAATTTTTTTGTATCGAATTTTCCATACACAAACTGAAGAAATAATCATCCAAACCAACATGTTTATTCCAAATTTCACCTTTTATATTATTTTCGTTTTTTTCCCAATTTGTACCAAAAATATCTATATTTTGATTTTCTGATAATTTATCTGCCAGATTAGTTCTAAATTCGTATAACTCTTTTGATAAATTTGGTGTTGGTAAAGGGGCATAATGCCCCCCGTAATATTTTCTTACTATTACCGATATTGGTTTGTTTTTAACGTAACTTTTATTTTTTAATTTATAAGACCAGTCCCATTCTTCCCTATAATCGTTTTCCCCTCTACCAGCATATAGCATAGGTAGAAAAGTTTCAATGTATTCTGGCCTATTTGGGTATATTGTCTTATCTGCAATCAAAATTTTTGAACAGAAATTATGTATATTATCTTTCGGTTCGTTTGGAGACCATAGAGGTTCTTGAGATATGTAAAATGTATTGTCTTTTTTTGTCTCTATATTTTCAAAGTTTGTATTACCCAAAACTATTGTAAAATCTTGTTCTGTGTTTACAAATTGATATTTTTCCAAATCTTTTGGTCCTACAAATTGTCTAATTATTCTTTCATTTATGCTATTTGCATCTGCCCACCAACATTCTATTTTTATTTTTAACATTAATATAATTTTTCTTTATTTTCTATGAAAAATTTTTCTTGGGGGTAACTATTTATATCCGGTAAAATTTGGTCATAAACGATTCCAAACATTCCGGATATTCCACTTTTTGCATTATTGCAATTATATTTATTATTAAATATAAAATCCCTATTAAACCAAGAATATTTCCCCACTCCGGGTTTAATTTCTTCATGTCTAATATTGGATACTATATTATCTATATCTTTTACATATAACCCATAAACGTCTTTATTAAACTTAGAAATAAACCTATACGTTATATCTCCATCTTCTTCTCCAAAACCAAGGAGCCTCTCGTCAAAATAACCTAAATCATCTATTATTTTTTTGTTTATCACAAAAAAAGAGAAGGTGTTATTTATTTTAGATAAGCCATAATATTTATCACTTTCAATATGGTTCGAAACCACTTCAAATATATCATCACTTGACAATATTATATCGTCATTCAATATCAAAATATTATCTTTGGTGGAATGAATAATCAATGTGTTCCACATTTTTGCCAAACCTCTAATTTCAACAAAAAATATTGGAAATATATTTTCATGTTTACAACACAATTTTAATACTCTTTGCCTATATTCTTCATTGAAATTCGAATCTTTTTCTCCGTTTATGCATAAAAAAATATTATTTTTTATATTTAATTCCCTTATTTTATTAATTAAATTTTCAACAAAATTATATCTCAAAGAAAATGTTGTGATACCTATATCAAAATTATTTTTCATTTTAATTTTTTTCATGCACCCAACAAGCACCCATTTGGTTTACGGATTTACCATTAAAAAAATCGTTAACTGCTTGGTAAACGCCAACATTGAAATGGTAATCATGACCAGCTATAGTTCCACCTTTTTTTATCTTTGGAAACCAATTTAGAATATCTTTTGAAACGCTTTCATAATCGTGTGCAGCATCTATGAAAACAAAATCAAGACTTTCGTCTTTATAATTTGAAGCCGCTTCCCACGAGATTCCTTTTATAATATTAATATTATCTTTTACTGGTTTAATATTTAATAAGAATATATTATATAATCCTTCGAATTTTTCTTTTGTTATTTCTGACGATGTTTCAACATATTCCCAAGTATCGACGCAATCAAATTTTATATTCTTATTGGAGTTTATTATTTCAACTGCCATGAAACATGCGCTCATTCCTTTCCACACCCCAACCTCAACAAAATGAGAACCATTCCCATATTTTTTAACTATTGAGGAATATAAATCCTCATAATTAAACCAATTTTCACTATTCACATTTTTGTAGAAATGTTCCATATATTTTTTTATATAAAAAATGCCAGAAACCCAACTATCTTCATTGGTTGGGTAGTTCACTAAATGAATATATTCTTACAAATTACCAGTTAATCTTTCGCACCAACCTTTTGATGTGCTATAAGGCCAAACAACCCAATATTTTGGTTGAACAGTTGTTTGAAATTCCCTCCATATTTTTCCATAACCATCCGGGTCGTTCATCAATCTTTGAATTTCAGATTTATCTGCGTCTTTTCTATATATTGTTTCATCGTTTTCATCATGAAAAGCAACAACCCAAAAATCATAATCTTTTTCTGGGACAGACCCATAATTTATATCAATGCAGTGTTTAAAAATCCTTGAAAAACTATTTTCCCAATCTTCTTCTGATTCATAATTATATGGGTTTGGGGGATAACTTTTATCTAACGTATATTTTTGAACAGCTCTTTTGGAAAATAAAATTCCAGCATATTTTTCGTAATCCCTAAGCGTCCTTTCTTTACCAAAACCATAACCATAAAAATCTGATTCTTTGTATTGTTCCCCGTCCATGGAAAACAATTTTCTATTTAATAAATGCGAGCTTTCGTTTCTTTTTACCCATTGCATATCATCATCCCATTGTTTTACCCTGCCTTTTCTTGTGTATTCGTGATATGCAATAATCTTGTGGGGGTGAAATAAATCATATCCATGTGTATATGCCCTCGCAGCAATTGAAATCTCCTCACCATGAAAATAATATCTTGGGTCATGCCTAACTTCTTCTGAAAAAGAACCCAAAGTAAAGCAGAAATGCGCCGAATAAAATCTAGAAGGTACGGGTTTTTTTAAGTTTTGCCAATTTGGTATTGTTTCTGGTAATGTAAATATTGCACCTTCTGGAATAAACCTATCAAAAGCCATTTGCCAAGGTTCGGTTGCCCTACCATTTGGGTCGTTATCTGGGTCAAAAGAAGAAACGTATCCGGTTAAAAGAGGTTTTTTATAACCATCTTTCTGTAAATCCTTAATCATTTTTATTGCAATAACGTCCCAGTCTTTGACAAAACGCATGTGGGAATCAATTTGTAAAGTATAGTCTTCCCCTCTATATAAATGTTGAACCAAATTCCTTGCCCAGCAAACGCCTTCTGATTCCTGATAAGGTATATCCATAATTGAAAACCTATTATCTTTTGAATATTCGGAAAGGTCATCAAAACCATCAGAAGGGTTATATTGTCTGGCAATGCCAAATCTTAAATTTTTTGGGTATTTAGCATTAGCTATCATGTCTTTTAGTGTGGGAATAAGTTGCGGGTCTCTATAAGACGCTATCTGCACAAAAATCGTGGCCATTTATTTTTAATAAAAAAATAACTCTTAATTAAAATAAAGTAAATTGTTAATTTTTAATGCATCTTATGCACATTCCAATGCCAGTGGCATCGTTAGATTTGTAAAACGTATAATTCTGATAAGCATATAAATACCAATATACGCTTTCATCTGTGGTCCAATATTGACCATAAAGCCTATAATCATAATATTCACCATCCAAAAATCTGCTATCTGACGGAACACCATTAAACCCACTTATATTAGTTCCAAAATTATCAGCCCAAAGAGTTGTTGATTTCAATTTAGCAGCCGCAAAAGCCCCTAAATTCAAACTCAATTGAAAAAAATCATTATCTGTTGGTACACGCCACCCTTGCGGACATAAATTTTCATTGTCGTTAGCCGTGGAAGTACTACCAGTTACAGCGTATTGATTATAAAGTAAACCAAAAGTTGAGATTGTGTTCGGGTCTCCATCAACATATGCCCAACATTTGTTTTGCGAAGCATCAGCAGAAGCCCATTCACTATTAGTTAGTTGTGATACATTATCCAAAGGTGTGCCATCTAAAAAACTTTTAGTTTTTAAATTTTCAGACATCCATACTTGATTACCTATTTTTATAGTTTTATATTGATTTCCGTCCCCATCTGGTGATGTAAGTTGACTAACGGCACAAGTTTTATTTATACCAGAAAATTGACATGAAAATATACCATATTCATTACTATTTGTTGTAGAAGAGTATGTAAAAGGTATCGTTTTGGTACCAAGGTTTATTTGTGTCGCATTTGTATACGGTATTGTGTTACCCGTTGAAGCATATAAGGTAACATTACAGGTTTGCCCGTTATAATTTGATGATGTTATTTCAACTGACATTACTATTTTTTTTAAATATTATTAACAACCAAATCACAAGCAGGGAATAATGTTGGAGTTACACTTGGCGTTGTTGTTATTGTTGGTGTTAACGTAGGTGTAACAGTGTTTGTCGGAGTTGTAGTAGGTGTGGAAGTATTTGTAGGAGTTGTAGTAGGTGTTACACTTTTAGTTGGTGTCTGGGATATGGTTGGTGTTATAGATAGTGTAGGTGTAACTGTATTAGTTGGTGTTGGCGATGGTGTTATCGGTAAAGTCCAATGAACAGAATTGTCACAAAAACCCACACTACTTAATGTGCCACCAGTTAGTTTATCATCAACAACCATTGTATACCCACTCAATAATTGTTGTTTTTTTATATCTTGAGCGAGCAATAAAACATCCCCTTCCCAAGTCACACCACTAATATCAAAAGGTCCTGTAATATAACTTGACCCACTATATACACCCCCTATGCTTAATTTAATGTTCATTTTTAAATAATTTCCGTACTAACCTCAATATCACAACTTAATAATCCATAATTATTACACTCTGTATTTAATAAGTCTAATAGGTTGTACTTATCTTTAGATACCCTGAAATTATGTCTAATCATGCCAGAATCTAATGGTTCTGAGTACATTCTAAACACAGATAAATCCCCTATCAAAGAACCTCCGAAATATTCTTCTAAAAATATGTTAGTAGTTAATCCCGAATAAATCGTTTCATCTAAAATTTCCTTCGGTAAAAGTTCTGGGTCTTGTTGATAATTTAATGTATTAATATTTTCAGGAATACCAGAAAAAACCAAACTATCGTGTAAGCCTTGACTGCCACCCCCTATGGATATGGTATAAGGTACCCCAACTTGTGTTTCCTTAAATGCGCTTGTTGGTCTGGGTATTATTTCTTCAAAATTTTCTATCCGCATGAAAGGTTTTGAATTAACATATATTGTTAAAACACCATTTCTATAATCTTTTTCTGATAACCATTTATTCCCAATAGTATATGTTTCTATTTTTTTAGGTTCTTCTGAGCCTTCATGTGTTATAGGTGGTTCTATCAAACTTTCACTTTCATTTATAATGCTATCCCAATATAAATCTTTTACTTCTGGAAAACCATATTTTTTTGTGTTACAATCATTTAAATACAAATCCCTATTGAATACAATATCAATTTGAAACCAATTTTCATATAAAACGAAGCCAGTGTTTTCAAAGTCATCTAATATACCTTTTGTTGAACACCATTCATTAAAAGTTGCCCCCGTAACTTGAACAGTATCTCCAGATTGTGTTTGACAATCACCAGTTAAAGAATAAGTCCTTACGCAAATTTTTGGGTTTCCGCTATCTCCGCTAAATTTAACAGCAAAAGCATTTGAAACAGAATCAAATATCGGGTCTTTTTCGCCTATTATTGATGAAGTATATCCAGATTGCGGATAAATAAAATTACAATCATTTGTATTACCAGAAGTTTCACAAGCGCAAGTTTTTAAAGATTCCAAACCTTCCGTAACTCTAGTATATCCAGAATAAGGACTACCATCTGCATAATGATAGAACTTGTTTTCAGCCCTTGTTCCCATGAAAAAGAATATACCAGAGTTTCCACTATACCTTATATTAAGACCATTGTTTTGTGGTGATACAAACCTTCTTCTTAATAAGAACTCTGCTGTCCACCCTTTATTTACCCTTTCTGGGAAAACTTCATAATCATATCCAAAAAGTTTGTAAAACCCTTGATAAAACCCACCTTTTAAACTTACATATGTACCAACATCATCACCATCATTTTCTGCTGTGATATTATAGTTGTAACTCCCATCGTTGAATATTCTATTGTTTTGGTTGGTAAATCCGGTTATCGGTATCATTTTCATTCTTTTGTCGAATTTGTACCGATTAAATTTTTCTGCCGCACCTGAGTATATACCATTATAAGTTTGTATCGTAGCCCCGGTCATAACATTTACCAGACCATTATCCATTCCACAAAGTCCAATATCGCATATTTCGCTTTCTACTATATCTGGACTATCTACCCAATAATTCTTTGATACGATACTATTTTGAGTAAAACTTGTTAGGTTTTGTGAATTAAATGAATCAACACTGGAAAAATCAAAATATATGGGCAACCTATTTCCGTCATTATATGCTATCACTTGATTTGAGAATACCGTTTCTTCATCAAAATTCTTTTCATCAGAAGATAATGATATGTCAGTAATTTCCCTAGCCGGGAAAAGTTTTAATTTAACTAAATCGTTGTTATTTATATTTTGATATGACATATCTACTCATGGTTTTTCTTAAACCATCTTGAAGTAAATATTTTAAGGAAACAAAATATTTATAAAATAAAAAATGATTATCCCGGGTCAAGAATATTTTGAAAAGCCATATTACTTTTTTTTGAAGGAATCAAAAGAAGGGTATGTCTTATATTTTTCATCCTCTGAAACCATATTGGAAGCAAGAAGAAAAGAGAATAAGGTAAACGTACCAAAAAATAAGATTGGTTCGTTAAGAAAATACATATCCAAACTCAAAGGCACTAACAAGAAAACTGGTGCAATTAAGAAGGAAATAGAAGAACTTGTTGATGCCGACGGTGCGTTTTTAAATTCAAAAGTACCCATTTTAGACCCGAATATATATCCAGAAAAAACTATGGACCAGACAGTTGCTGCTGCTAGAATAACCAACGACCCAATAACAAGGGGATATAGGACATATTATGGTGAATCAGTACAAGAAACAGATATGTCTAAGGCTTTTGGATATGAAGAAACCAAAGACATGGATGGTAAAGATACCTATGAATTTTTAAAGAAGAAAATGGGTATGGAACCGGATAAGGCTAAAGAAAGAACCGAAGAATTTGGTAAAGACCCTTATGGTGATAAAGATAAAAAATCTAAATACAAAAAGAAAAAAGGTTTTGTTAGCAAAGGTACACTTTCAGAAATAAGCAGACAAAAAGCATTTGAAATGTTAGAGGATATTGTTTTATCCAAAAAAACAAAAGAAGAAGGTGAAGAAATTTCTGATTTATTGCGTAAACAAATTGAAAGGTTAAAAGCCAGAGCTAAAAAAGAAGGTTTGGAAATAAAAGATTTAATTTCACTACTTAGAAAATGAACAAAGATTTATATGGTAAAAACGTGATAATACCTGATGCTATTAAAAAGCATCTAAAAGATTCATTAAATAATATAAAAGGTTTAGACCAAACGAGCGAAGGTTATAGGAGAAATATACAACTACAAAACGCGCAAACAATAGGCTACCCTCAGCTTAAAAGAATAAAAAACTTTTTTGATACATTTCAAGGGGATACCAAAGACGCCGATTTTTTATTGAACGGTGGTATGGAGATGAAATCGTGGGTTGATACAACACTTCAAAGTATGAGGAGTGGTGTTGAAACAACAAAAAGGAATAAGAAAGAATCTGGTATGAGCAACCAATACATAAGACCACATGAAAAAAACAATAATGTACTAAGACCCTCAAAAAAACATTTAAAGGTAAGTCAAAGACATGAAACCAGTATTGGAAACTTACCAAGCCCTGTCATGGAACAAATTGACAGGATAAAAGAATTGATTTTAAAAAATATTTAATATGCCATATGAAAACCCTGTTGATTTAACCCAAGATATCAACAACAAACTAACAGAATATGCAAATGCCGAAAGAAGTAGGCTTTTACCAAAAAATGAATATTCAGATGATGTTTCAGAATATTCTAGTGTAAACCCTAACGCAATTGCCGATGGCGATTCAAAAGGTCGTGGTACTGGCATTTTTTTAGATGTTTATAATGAAAAGGCTGGTACAAGGGAAGATATTATAGAAAGGAAGGGTATGTTAAAAATAAACAAGTGGAAATCAACAAATCAATATCCTGATTTTTAATGAAGTTAACAAAATTACTAGAAAGCCTTATAATAGAAACCGCTTCTTATGGGGATATATACAACTCCATAAAAGATAGGCAGGTTTTAGTTATTTATTATGACGGTGACGAACCGGGCGGTAAGGGTGAAAGGGTTATTGAACCAGTTGCATTGGGCGAAAGTACTGCCGGAAATAAAGTTTTAAGGGCTTGGGATTATGAAGGTGCGTCCCATTCTGCTTATATAGGCGAAAAACCATTGCCCGGATGGAGGATGTTTAGGTTAGATAAAATTTTGTTTATGAAACAAGCCGGATATACTTTTGATACACCAAGACCCAATTATAATCCTACGGGGGATAGAAAAATGACAAAAGTATATATAAACGCAAATTTTGCTACGCCAACACCAGAACCACAGGCAGAACCAGAAACGACAAAAGCACCTGAAGAACCGACACAAAGTTGGATTGATAGAGTTAAAAATAAATTTAAAGGCTTCTTTAGTAGATTCAAAAAGTAAGAAACATTTAAAATATTTTTTTTCTAACTATTTTAATATTAAAAAATTATGAGTACTGATTTATTAGAAAAGTTGAAAATTTCAAAAGCCATAATGGACAAACATGATTCAATGGGTAGGGTCAATAGAGGCGCAACCCCCCAGTTGGATAATTTTGACGTCCCTCAAGCTGTATATAATATCCCACAGAATATTTCGGAATCAAATATCAACATAACCAAGCCAATGGGTTCACCAAGTGTGGATGCCATACAGAATTCAAGACTTCCAGATTCAATTAAAAAGTTGATGTTGGAACATCCAATAAACACACCGGAAGCAAATACATCTGTATTATCTGACGAATTAATAGAGAAGGCTTCAAAACTAATGGGTACCAATAAACAAAAACCACCGCAAGTATCCGAGCAAAAAAACATTGAATATGGTAATATCCAACCCATCATAGAGCAAACAATAAAGAAAGTATTAAAAGAAAATGGTTTGTTAATTGAAAGTGTTGAAAAGTCAGATGAATTATTTTCTTTCAGGGTTGGAAACCACGTATTTGAAGGTAAGATAACCAAAATAAAAAAGCTGAAAGGCTAGGTTAACTTTTAACTATTTATTTTTTTCATTTTAAATTTATGTTGTTGACATAAATAATTTTTAATGTCAAAAATAAATGTTTTGGTTTTACCTTCCGACCATTCTGGTGTTGGTAAATTCCGTTCGGTTGACCCGCACATATGCTTACAAAACGAGTTTCCCGAAGATTTTCATGTTGACATAGACTATAACCCAGATTTAGATAACGATAATTTTTGGAAGAAGTATCAAATAGTTGCTTTTCACAGAAATATAGGGCAAGATTTTGATAAAGGCAATAAAATGATTCACAAACTGAATGCCATGGGTATTGTTACAGTATGTGATATTGACGATTATTGGATGCCGAACAAAGACCACCCAATATACGACATTATAAAATTGCATAAAATCAATGAGAAAATTGTTGAAAACTTAAAAGCGTCAAAATATGTAACAACAACAACTGAACTATTTGCTGACGTTATAAAGCACCACAACAAAAATGTTATTGTGTTCCCAAACGCAATAGACCCAAGAGAAGCCCAATTCAAAGAAAATACGCTACCTTCCGAAAGGGTTAGGATTGGATGGCTGGGCGGCAGTTCGCACTTGAAAGATTTGCAACTTTTGGACAAGTCTTTTTCTAAACTAACAAGTTTCAACAAAAGGGCGCAATTTGTTTTATGTGGTTTTGATACCAGAGGCAGCGTTACCGAAATAAATAAAGATACCGGAGAGCAACGGGTAAGAAACATCAAACCAGAGGAAACCGTTTGGGTTTCTTATGAAAAAATATTCACACAAAACTATAAAAATTTAACACCAGAATATATTGATTTTTTAAGGTCTTTTAGACAAGAACCTTATGCTAATGAAGAAAGCGAACCATACGTTAGGGTTTGGACAAAACCCGTTACATCTTACGCCAAAAATTATTCTAGGTTTGACATATCTTTGGCCCCCATAAAAGATAATATTTTTAACAGGGTTAAGTCGCAACTAAAAGTTATTGAATCTGGTTTCTATAAAAAAGCGTTAATCGCCTCTAAAGTTGGACCTTATACCATTGATTTAAAAAATTCTTTGGATAAGGGAAACTTTACCGATGGTAATGCGTTATTAATAGATGATGAAAAATCTAACTTAGATTGGGCAAAATATATTGAAAAATTGATAAAAAACCCTAACTTTGTGGTAGATTTGGGCGAAAGGTTATACGAAACGGTAAAAGATAAATACGATTTAAGAAACGTAACTAAAAATAGAGCAGAATTTTATAAACAAATTAAATTTTAAAACAATGATTAAGAAACAATTAGACAAGATGCTGTTCATAGACATCGAAACAGCAGGGGGTTACAAAGACCTTGAAACTCTCAAAAAAGAAAACCCGACACTGGCAACTATCTTTTCTCGATACCAATACTGGTTCAAAGATAGGTTTTCAGACATTAAAAATTCAGACGAAGAAACTGTTTATCTTAAAAAGTCTGCATTGATTCCTGAATTTGGTAGGATTGTATGTGTTTCATTCGGCCTAATGAAAGATTCAGATTTTAAGGTATCTTCTTATTATGGTTATAATGAAAAGGATATCCTTGTAAAACTTCAAAAACTACTGAAAAGGGCAGAAGAACTGGATATGTTTTTGGTTGGCCATAACATAGAAAAGTTTGATGCGCACTACATTTCCACACGAATGGTTATAAACGGTATTGAACCGCCTAAAATCCTTCCTGATGAGAATAGCAAACCGTGGGAGACAAAACTTTTGGATACAAAAAAGATATGGCAAAGAAGCCAGTATAACTCCTTATCTTCTTTGGATTTACTTTGTACTGTTTTGGATGTTGATTCACCAAAGGTGGGTGAAGTGGTGGGGGATATGGTACATGAGAACTTTTGGAAGTATACAGATTATTCCATGCAAGAAATTGTTGAATATTGTGAAAGGGATGTTGTTGCAGTTCGCGACATTGTTGTTAAACTTCAAAACTTAAAATAATGGAAAATTTTAATGAAACAGATGATGAAAAAGTAATCGAAAACTTTTTTAATTCCATAGAAAGTTCTTTTTCAAAAATGGAAGATGATTTTTTCGATTCTTACAGCAGGGTAAACTTGGAATTCTTCAAAGCACACCCAGACGCCAAAAAACCTGAATATTGTTATAATACCGATTCTGGTTTTGACTTTTATTCGGTTGAAGATGATTTTGTTCTTAAACCTATGGAAAGGAAAGCAGTTAGGACTGGGCTACATTTCAATATCCCAAATGGCTATGAAATTCAAGTTCGACCAAAATCTGGTCTGGCATCGAAACATGGCATTTCTATCGTTAACTCTCCGGGTACTGTGGATAACGGATATACTGGTGAGGTTCTGGCTGTTCTTATAAATCTATCTACAGAGGATTATAAAGTGGTTAAAGGTTCAAAAATTGCACAAGGCGTTGTTTGTCCGGTCATGTGTGGTAAACATGTGAATATTTTACCTCTAACAGAGGTTCCCGTCAAAAATCGCGGCGATAACGGTTTCGGTTCAACTGGATTATAATGATAACCATAGCTTATTCTACAAGGTCTGAAAATGATACCTTTAAGAAACATTTATTAGATACTGTTGGTATAAAAAATGTTGAAATAATTGAAACAGTAAATAATGGTAATAAATCATTGACTGAAGTTTATAACAACGTTTTAGAACTAGCTAAAAATGATATCGTCGTGCTTTGTCACGACGATATTTTTTTTGATACTAAAAGTTGGGGTTTTAAATTATTAAAACATTTTGAAAGAACAGATTTCGGTATTTTAGGTGTTGCTGGAACAACTCACTTGTTAGAAAGTGGAACTTGGTGGGAGAATAGGAATAAAATGCTTGGCATTGTTGGTCATCAACAAGGAGATAAGAAATGGGTTTCAAAATATTCCACATCTTTGGGTAATGACATTGAAGAAGTCGTGATAGTCGATGGTCTTTTCATTGCTGTAAATAAAAAATTGATAAAAAATAAATTTAACGAAGATTTTAAAAATTTTCATTTCTATGATTTATCTTTTTGTTTAGATAATTTTTTGTCTGGCTGTAAAATAGGTGTTATATATAATATAAACATAACCCACCTATCCATAGGTATAACCAATCAAAAATGGGAGGAAAATAGGCGACAATTCATAGAAACATATAAAGATGTTTTACCTATTAAATTACCTTTCAATTGGAAGCGAAAACCTAAAGTATTAATTTCATGTTTAAGTTTCAAAAACTTAACTGGCTCTGAATTATATGTTTATGAACTATCTAAAGAACTCATAAAAATTGGGTGGGAAGTTTATATTCTTTCAAATATAGGAAACCCACTACAAAGAATGGCCGAAAAAAATGGGGTTAAATGTTTTGAGTTAAACTCTCCCCCGGGTTATAAGATGGGAGACGGTGTTTGGTCTATTCAAACAGAAAAGGGTTTTGAGAAATCACAGCCTAATATATTATATGCTGATAAACCAGTACATTTTGACATAATACACACCCAACATAAACCCATTACCGATTTTATACTTAGGTTATATCCTAACATACCTAAAATTGCTACAATACACTCTGAAATAATAAATCTTGAAGAACCAGTAAAAGACAATAGCATAAAGCATTACATAGCCATAAGACAAAGCATAAAAGATTACATTCAAGAAAAAATAAACATAGATGAAAGTAAAATATCTATAATATATAATCCCATTGATAGTAGAAGGTTCAATAATGAAAAAACAAAAGATAATGAGTATTATTTATTTGTCGGAACAGTTGACTATCTAAGGATAAATTCGATAAAAGACATAATTGAAAAATCAGAAGTAGAAGGTAGGAAAGTTTTAATAATAGGCGAAGATAACAATGGTTATTTAAAAAGTATAGATAATAAAAATTTAGAACATATAAATTCGACTTGGGATAATTTACCCAAATACGTTAAAGAATGTTATAAAGTTGTTGGTATAAAAATGGGTAGGACTACCATAGAAGGTTGGTTGTGTGGCAAGACAGCGATAATGTACGATGTTGATGAATCTGGAAACATTATATCAATATCTGAAGAAAATCCACCATTGGATTTATCTGTTTATCGGGGAGAAAATGTGGCAATGCAATTAAATGAAATATATATTAAAAACATATGAGTGAAAAATTTTTTGATTTTTTTGATAAGGCATATTGTATAAATTTAAAAAAAAGGCCAGACAGATTAGAGCATATAAAAAAAGAAATTGAAAAATATGATTTGGGGGATATATTTTTTTTTGAAGCCATAGATGGGGATAGCATAAATAATACAGATTTTAATAAAAATTTAAAAAATGGTGAAATAGGATTAATATTGTCTGTATTGGAAATTATTAAAGATTGTAAAAGAAATAATTATAAAAATGTAATAATAATTGAAGATGATTGTGTGTTTTCACCAGAAATAAACAAACATAAATTATATTTAGATAATTTACCTAACGATTGGGATATGTTCTATTTGGGTGGGAATCATAATACGCATGAAGGGACGTCACCACCAATAAGTGTAAATGATTACTATACAAAACTACATAGAACTTACACTACCCATTTTGTAGCAATTAAAAATACTGTTTTTGACCATATAGAGGCTATTTTAGAAAAATTTAAAGAACCGTTAGATGTTTCTTATGTTAGAATTCAGAATATATTTAATGTATACTGCACAAAAAAAACAATAGCAACACAAAAAGAAGGCTACTCTGATATTTTGCGTTATAATGTGAATTATGATAGTTTAATAAGATAAAAAATGGAAAAAATATCAATAATAGGTATAGGTAAATTAGGAATTTGTCTGGCTTTAAATTTAGAAAAGAATGGATATTATGTATTAGGAGTAGATAAAAACGAATCTTATGTAAAATCCATAAATGAAAAAACTTTTTTTTCAAATGAAAAAGGTGTAAATAATTTATTAAAAGAATCTAAAAATTTAGTTGCAACAACATCTATTGTTGATGCTGTTAATTTTTCGGATATTCTATTTGTTATGGTTGCAACGCCATCATTAGAAAATGGAAAATACGACCATTCTCAAGTAGAAAGTTTAGTTAATGATTTAAAAAAAATAGGTAAACAAAAAAATAGAAAACTTTTCATTGTGGGCTGCACAACATATCCCGGATATTGTGAATCTTTAAGAAAAGAATTGGAACCACTGAATTATGAAATTTTATATAATCCAGAGTTTATCGCACAAGGAGATATTTTAAATGGACAAACAAATCCAGATTTGGTACTAATTGGTGAAACAAGTGAATATGGGGGCAACATTGTTGAAAATATACACAAAAAAATTTCAAACAATAACCCATTTATATCGAGAATTTCATTAACCGAAGCAGAACTTGCAAAATTAGCCATGAATTGCTTTATTACCACAAAAATATCTTTTGCTAATATGATTGGCGATTTATGCAATAATTTAGATATATCTCACGAAAATGTCCTTACTGCTGTTGGTGCATCCAAAAGAATTGGATGGGATGCATTAAAATGGGGTTTTGGTTTTGGGGGGCCTTGCTTTCCTAGAGATAATCGAGCATTAGGCATTCTATGTGAAGAAAATAATATAGAACCCTTAATACCAAAGGCTTCCGATGAATATAATAAATTACATTTAGATTATCAAATAAGTGATTTTATAAATAAAAACGACAAAAAAGAAATCATTATTCGAGGTGTGACATATAAAGAAGGTTCTTTTTTGATAGAAGAATCTCAACAATTAAATTTTGCGGTTGGTCTAACAAAAAATGGCTATGAAGTTACAATTATTGATGATGAATTTGTTTTAAATGAAGTTAGAAAAATATATGGTGAAATTTTTAAATATGAAAAAAGAAATTATTAATTGGATTAAAGATTATGCTTCAACGGATTTTAAATTAGTTGTTGGTGTTTCTGGCGGTATTGATTCGGCTGTCGTATCAACATTGTGTGCTATGACCGAAATAGAAACTCATGTTTTATCGATGCCTATACAACAAGAAAAAAATCAATTACAAAGAGCTATGAACCATATTTATTGGTTGGAAAATAATCATCCAAACGTTATTTCCCATCATTATGATTTGACAGATGTTTTTGATTGTTTTAAGTTAAAGTTTGAAAAACCATTTAATAGTGAACATTCTTTTGCTAATTCTAAAAGTAGAATCAGAATGTTGACCTTATATCAAGTAGCATCATCAATAAATGGTCTTGTTGTTGGAACTGGAAATAAAATAGAAGATTTTGGTATTGGTTTTTATACTAAATATGGAGATGGTGGTGTGGATATTTCCCCAATAGCAGATTTAACCAAAAGCGAAGTAAGGGAGCTTGCTAAAATACTTAACATAAATAAAGAAATTATAGATGCGAAACCAACCGATGGTTTATGGTCTGATAATAGAACTGACGAAGACCAAATTGGGGCAACCTATGAAGAATTAGAATGGGCTATGTCTTTTTTATCTGAAAATAAAGATTTTAAAATTGAAAAATTAAGTAATAGAGAATTAGAAATTTTAAATATATATAAAAAACATAATAGTAAAAATAAACATAAAATGCTTCCAATACCAATTTATAAAAAATGAAAGGATTTACAAATTTACAGATTTTAGACCATACCCAAGGCAGATTTGGAAACCAATTATTTAGAGTTTCCACAATAATTGGTATGGCTTTAAAAAATAATTCTGAATATTATATACCAATTGAGTGGGAACATTCTGATTTGTTTCCAAATTTAAAAAATAAAATATCAAAATTTGAAATTGATAAAAATATAAAAAAGAAACACAATGAAGTCTCTTTTGCATATCATGATATTCCATATTTTGAAGATGAATTATTAGAAATTGTTGGATATTTCCAATCCTATAAATACTTTGAAGGGAATGATTCAGTTATCAAAAATTCTTTTTTAATAAATAAAAATAGTAATTACGATTTTAGTGAAGATAAAATAAGGCTTTGTATACATGTTAGACATGGGGATTTTTATGATAAAAATGTTGGCGGCGGCCACAAGGGAAATGAAGAATACCACCCAGTAATGACTATAAATTTTTATATAAATTCTATAAATAAAATTTTATCATTAACAAAAATAGATGAATTTTTAGTTTTCACAGACCATCCAGAAACCAAAAATTTTATTTTCGGGGAATTTGAAATTTTTAATATACCAATTAAATATTTTGATTATAGTGATGACTATATTTCTGATTTTATTGCCCAAAAAAATTGTGACCATTTTATAATACCAAACAGTACATTTTCTTGGTGGTCTTCTTTTTTAAGTGAAAAAAACAAAAACAAAATTGTTTGTTGCCCGATGGAATCTGATTGGTTAGGTCCGAGATATTCACATTTTGATAAAAGTACACTATTACCAAAAGATTGGTTAAGAATTGAACAATAATTAATATGGAAATTAAATTAGATAATATTGATTTTTTTTATATAAATTTATCAAATAGGGAAGATAGAAATTCACATATTTTACTTGAATTAGATAAAATAAACATTTCGGCAAAAAGATTTGAAGCGCTAACCAAACAAGATAATTTTTTAAACTTTGAATTACCAGAATTAATGAATGATGGTAACAAAGGCTGTGCTTTATCTCATATAAAAATATTAGAGGATAGTAAAAACTCTGATAAAATAATTGGTATATTTGAAGATGATGCTGTATTTTGTGAAGATTTTATAGAAAGGTTTAAATATATAGAAGAAAATTTTGATAAAGATTGGGATATTTTTTTCCTATCTAGTTTTTACCATTTAAATGACGATAAAAATTTTAAATGGAAAGAGATAGAATTTGAATTTACAGACGTAAAATATATACATAGGGTGTATAGTAGTTTTACAACCCATTCATATTTGGTAAACCCTAAATCTATAAATAAAATATTGGATTTAATTTATAGCGAAATACAAAACGCATATGCTATAGACCATTTGTATATTTTGATACAAGATAAATTGAATTGTTTCTCTTTCACTCCGGGAATGACAATGCAATACTCAAACATAAGTGACATATCTAACGATTTCAAATCACAAGAATCTTTTGCAGAAAAATTAGGAGAACATGTTTACGCAAAAAATATTAAAGATTTTAATTACGACAAATATTTCAATTTAAAAAAAGAAATTTCAAATGAAATAATGAAATATTATTTCAGAAATAATGATTTTCAATATACTATATATAATTTTGACTATTTCACTAAAATTTATGGAATAAATTCAGAAAGAAATATTGCGGAAATTTTGCAGTATAATCTAATGATGAATATTGTAAATAAATTAGATAAAGATAGAAAAATAATAGATGTTGGGGGTAATTGTGGTTTGTTTTGCATACCAGCCTCTTTGTACGGTTACAAAGTTTATTCTTTTGAGCCGATATCAATGAACAATGAGTTATTATTGTTGGGTAAAAATGAAAATAATTGTGAAAATCTTGAAATTGTAAATGTTGCTTTGTCAGATAAAAATGAAAGTAAAAACATTTACATACCATATTGTTCAGACAATACTTCTTTCAATAAAGAAGTTGCTATCAGCAATATGTCTAATAAAAACTATGTGGTCGAAAAAGTAAAGTGTATTTCATTTGATACTTGGTTATCGGAAAATAAAGTTGAAAATATAGGGTTTATAAAAATAGACGTTCAAGGATTTGAAAAAAATGTAATAGACGGAATGTTTAATTTTTTAAACAATTGTAGTGATGTTTTCTTACTGATTGAATGGGACCAAAACCACACAGAAAAATCTGGCCACAATTTGAAGGATATCTATGATACATTAATTTCGTTAAATTTTGAAGAAGTTGGTTATGAATCCACTGAAGATAAATTATTTTATAAAAAATGAACAGAAAAAAATTTAAAAACAAAACTTCAATATCGGATATAAATAGTTTTAAGGAAATATGCTCATTAGCATATAATTATGACTTTTTTTTCAATAATTTTAAATCATTAAAAGATTTTACATTTGTTCTGGAACATGTAACCCAAGAATTGGGTGAAGAATATATTTTAGAGTTAGAGAAAAATTTAAAAATTGATTTAAAATACATTGAAAAATTTAAAGAAAATGATATTCAGGGCTCGCCTAAAAAATTCAATTATAAAGAACCATATGGCTTAATATCTCCGACAACATTAAGATATATTAAAATTTTAAATGATTTGGTTTGTAATTTTGGTTCTTTAGATGGTTTATCAATTGTCGAAATAGGTGTCGGATATGGTGGTCAGGCTAAATTAATACAAGATTATTTTGATATTAAATCTTATCATTTTGTTGATTTACCAGAAGTAAATAATTTAGCCAACAAATACTTAAAGATATTTGAATACAAAAATAATTATTTTTTGGATTTTGAAAATTTACCAAACTATGAATATGACTTGGTAATATCTAATTACGCTCTAACTGAATGTACGAAAAAAATGCAAGATTATTACTATAATAAAATAATCAAAAAAAGTAAACATGGGTACATAACTGGAAATGACATTGGTTATCATTATAAAATAAAAAATTACAATAAAGAAGATTGGGAAAACAAAATTAATAATTGTAAAATATATCCTGAAAAACCCTCTTCTGATAGTGAAAATAGAAATTATATATTAGTTTTTTAAAATTAAAATCTTATGAAAAATATATTAATACTTGGTGGTGGAGGTTTCATTGGAGGCCATTTAGCCAAAAGATTAAAAAATGAAGGGAATTGGGTTAGAATTGTTGACATAAAAACACATGAATATTTTAAACAAGAAGATATTTGCGACCAATTTATTGTAGGAGATTTAAGAGATGAACGTTTAGTTTCTTCTGCAACTTATACTCCAATTCAAAACTCAATACATGATAAAGTAAATTCTTTTGACGAAGTTTACCAACTTGCGGCAGATATGGGTGGTGCAGGATATATATTTACAGGTGATAATGACGCAAATGTTATGCACAATTCTGCATTAATAAATTTAAATGTAGCAAAAAAAGCATCTTTACATAGTGTTAAAAGAGTATTTTATTCTTCTTCTGCTTGCATGTATCCAGAACACAACCAATTAGACCCAGATAATCCCAATTGTGAGGAAAGCAGTGCTTACCCAGCAAATCCTGATTCTGAATATGGTTGGGAAAAACTATTCAGTGAAAGGTTATATCTTTCTTTCCAAAGAAATTATGGTTTGGATGTTAGGATAGGTCGTTTTCATAATATATTCGGCCCATATGGAACTTGGAAAGGTGGTAAGGAAAAAGCCCCCGCTGCTATGTGTAGAAAAGTCGCTGAAACCCCAGATGGTGGAACAATAGATGTTTGGGGCGATGGTAAACAAACAAGGTCTTTTTTGTATATTGATGATTGTGTAGACGCCATATTAGCTTTTATGAGACAAGACAACTTTACGGGGCCTGTTAACATAGGTTCCGAGCAAATGGTAACAATAAATGAATTGGCACAATTAGCAATAGACGCTTCCGGTAAAAACATACAAATTGAAAATATAATGGGTGACGCTTTTTTTGAAAAATACGGTCACAAATGTCCAGTTGGTGTCAGGGGTAGAAACTCTGATAACAAACTATATACAGAAAAAATGGGTAAAACTTTCGACCGACCACTAAAAGATGGGATTAAATTGACCTATGACTGGATAGAATCCGAAGTGATTAAATTAAATTATTAATGAGTAGAACAAAAAAAAATTTAGAGGTTGGTGTTGGAACGACAAAAACAAGAAAAGAGATAATATTAGACTTAATAAAAAACAAACAGAAGAGTAGTTTTTTAAACGAAAATCAAAAAGATTACTATAACAAAATCAGAGACTATGAAATAACGATATGTTACGGACCAGCCGGTTCTGGTAAGAGTTACATTGGGATGAAATGCGCCTTAGATTTGATTTCAGACCCTAAAACACCTTACGATAAGATAATCATAACCAGAGCTGCGGTCGAAGCATCTGATTCAAAACTTGGCCTTCTTCCGGGAACGTTTGAGGAAAAATTGATGCCTTATGTTTATCCTTCATATTATATTATTGATAAGATTTTGGGGAGGGACGTTAGGTCAAAATTGAAAGAAAACAACATAATTGAAATACTGCCCATATCTTTTATGAGGGGCATGACAATAGATAATTCAATAGTCCTATTAGAAGAAGCTCAAAACTGCACTCCTAACGAGCTTAAAATGTTCCTAACAAGGATTGGTGAAAACAGCAAATTTTTAATATCGGGGGATATTGAACAATCCGATAAATACAAAAACAAATCAAAATCTGGGTTATATGATGTTTTAACCCGATTGGAAGGCATTGATGAAATTTGTATTTACAATTTTTCCATAGACGATATAGTTAGAAATAAGATAATAACTAAAATCTTGGAAAGATATTAAATGGAGATAGGTATAGAAGTTAATGGTGTATTAAGGGATACTATTGGTAAGATAAAAATAACGTATGAAAAGTATTATTCACAGCCAGTTGAATTGGAGGGCGCAGAAGAAGATACTTTTGAATATAAAATAATCGAACCAATAGACTCCCTTGATATATCCAAACATTTCACTTTTCCCGACAAAGATTCTATTTACGATTTTTTGTATGTCCAACATCCAATGGATGTTTTTGGCTATGCGAATTGTATGGAAAATTCCTCTATTAGAGATTTAAACGACATTTACTACGATTTTAGGGATAACCATAATTTAAAAATAGTTTCTGATGAGATAGGAAAATCGAAACCTGCCACTCTTTATTTCCTTTCAAGGTACGGTTGTCTTTTGGAAGAAGTTTTATTTTATAGTGAACAAACGTTAGAAAATATTTGGGATAAAGTTGATGTTTTAGTAACAGCCAATCCGAATATTCTTATAAATCATCCAAAGGAAAAGATAATTGTTAAATATGAAACATTTTACAATAAAGAAGTAAAATCAAAACTTTCAATTACAGAATTGAAAGAATTGCATAACATAATAAAAACTTTATAAAATGGTTAAAATTTTTGGTGAACATTATTATCTCGATTTAGACGAGATTGAAAAATATGTTGAAATAAATACAACCTTAAAATCTGAAAAAGATGGCGATTCTTCAGAAACGCATGTTAACGTTGTAAAATATGAATTGCTTAAAAATTTGTTAGATGTTCTTTTCACAGAATCTGATGAAGTAGATGAAAAAATGGGTATAAACAGCAGTGAAATTTCAATACCTTTCAAACTCGCATTTAACACCTTATTGAATAAAAAATTACTCAAACATTATTAATATGGATAACAATTTAGATAAAGTAAAAGTATCTATTCAAAATCTTGAAGAGAAAAAATGCAGGATTTATTTTCTGACACAAGACGTTAAAAATAACCCAAAAGGTTCTGTAAAATACATTTACCAAATGGCCATGACTTTAAAAAAGAATGGCTACAATCCCATTATTTTACACGAGAAAAACGATTACACCGGTGTTTCCGAGTGGATGGGGGAAGAGTATATGACAGAATTGCCACACAAAAGCATTGAAAACCAAAATTTGGAAATTAGTCCAGAAGATTTCATAATCATACCTGAGATTTATGCTTTTGTTATGGACCAGTTAAAAAATTTGCCTTGCGGTAAAATTGTTTTAGCACAAACCGCTGCTTATATGTTGGAAACATTGCAGCCCGGTCAAACTTGGCAGCAATTCGGTTTTTTCAAGTGTATTACCACTAGTGAAAGACAAAAGGAATATATGTCTTCAATAATGAAAAATATTTCTTATGACATAGTTGAACCATTTGTACCAACAGTATTCCGAAAAGATGAGAAACCCCCAAAAACAGTTATTGCTATAAATACTAGAAACCATAGTGATACGGCCAACTTAATCAAAGCATTCTATTTGAAATACCCACAATTCCGTTTCTTTACGTTTAAAGACATGAGAAACATGACGGAACTTGAGTTTGCTAATAGTTTCCATGATTGTTGTTTAAGCGTTTGGATTGACGATGATAGTGGTTTTGGTACATTCCCCATTGAATCAATGGCTTCTGGTGTCCCTGTTTTGTGTAAGATACCTGATATTATCCCAGATTGGATGGCAGAAGACAACGGGATATATAGCAGGGATAAGATAACTATGATTGACCAAATTGCCATTTTCATTCAAAGCTGGATGGAAGATAGCATAAAAGATGAACTTTACGTTAACATTGAAAATACCGCTAAAAAATACCAAGACCAATCTGCTTATGAAAATAAAGTTTTGACGTTGTTTGATGGGTATGTTAAGAACAGGTTAGAATCATTCAGCGAACAATTAAAAAAATTAGAATAATGAAAGACATTTTTCCAGTATCAGTAATACTACCAATTAAATCAAGCAAAGCCAAAGATTTTGAAGAATACTTTGAAAAAGCCATAAATTCTTGCATTAATCAATCTGATGTTGCAATTGAAGAATTGTTGATTGTTCACACGCCAGAAGAAACTTTGGTTAATTTTTTGAATAATTATGACTTTAAGGATTTAAATGTAAGAAAAATCCTATTTGAAGAAGAACCAAATTTTTGTTCACAAATCAACTATGGTGTTCAAAATGCTAAATCAGAATGGGTTTCATTTTTGGAATTTGATGACGAATATGCTACCATCTGGTTTAGGAACGTTGCAAAATATGCGAAGTATTATAAAGAAGAATCTGCTTTTATGCCATTGGTTATAGATACCGAGGGTAAGAACAATTTTGTTGGTTTCACAAACGAAGCGGCATTCGCTGCAAACTTCAGCCAAGAAATGGGGGTTTTAACGAATGAAATGTTACAGAATTACCAAAACTTTCAGAGTTCTGGTATGGTGATTAAAAAGAGTGTTTTTGAGGAATTTGGAGGGTTTAAACCTTCTTTTAAATTGACGTTTGTATATGAGTTTTTGTTGAGGATGACGTACAATTCGGTCAACCCTATTGTTATACCTAGAGTTGGATATAAGCATATTAATATGCGAGAGGGTTCCATTTTCTGGAACTATAAATTTGGAGATAATAAAATAACAGAAGACGAAGTGAAATTCTGGCTACAAGCCGCTAAAAAAGAATACTTCTTTACCGCCGACAGAAAAGTAAAATATGGCGAATAATGGTTGATGTTATTTCTGGTAACACAGAAAATCAAACATTAAAGAAGAGAGGAAGAAAAAGTAAAAAAGATAATTACTTTGATGTAAGGGAAGAAACAGCAGTAATAGATTTTATAAATTCAAACAATGAACAAGAAAGGAATAAAATATACAATGAATATCTAAGAGCGCCGTTGGATAAAATGATTTCCTCAATAATCAGAAGGTATAAATTGTACCGAAAAGAAATGGATTTTGAGGAAGTACATAACGACACCCACTCTTTTTTAATGACAAAAGTTGAAAAGTTTAAGCCTTCAAAGAACAAGAAGGCTTATTCTTATTTTGGGACAATATGTAAAAACTATCTCATGGGTCAAATAATGAAAGACCAAAAAGAGATAAATAGGAAAATATCCTATGACGACATATCACCCAGTTTAGAGGAAAGGCCGGACATGGTTTACACCATAGATGGTGATTTACCCAACCCAGAAGATATTTTGATGGAGTATTCAAAATATCTCAAAAAATTCATGGAAGAAGAAGAGTTAAACGATTCTGAAATTAAATTAGGTATTGCCCTAATTGATATTTTTGATAATTATAAAACAATATTCTTAGCTTCTGACAATAACAAGTTCAACAAAAATATGATACTTCTATCCATAAGGGAGATGACCAATTTATCTACCAAAGAAATAAGGTTTACAATAAGGAAATTCAAGAAATTATATGTTTTTGTCCAAGGCATAATTCACGAATGATATATTTATAATAAAAAATGAAAAATCCCAATAGTAAAAAAGATATATCTTTATCAAAAGATTCTATTTTGGTTTTGATGCAGGAAGTATATAACGAACTTATAGAGCAAAGAAACACTGCATTGAAAATACAAAATAAAATGATTTCCATGATGAGGGAAGCTGAAGATTTAATAACAATAGGCCCCGTATTAGAAAAACAACAGAAAATAATAAACGAGTGTGCCGAAAAAAAATTGACAATAACTAAAATCTTATCAAATCTTTGGCAAAAAACTTCTACTAATCAAGAAAATTTTTCTTTTTCGGATTTGGATGAAGAAGCTCTGGAAAACCTATTAAATAAAGACTTAACAAGTGATTTGGGTAAATATAAAACCAAAAACTAATGCCCATAGATATATTATCGGATTTTAAAGATGCTGCTAACAAAATAAATGCCTATAAAACATACAAAGATGTTTCTGAATCCATAAAAGAGGCGAGTAGAAGACAAGCATCAAATGTTGAAAGTTCTTTAAATGAGCCGTTAGGTTCTTTAAATTCTTTGAAGGAATTTCAATCTAAGGTATTTAGAGGGGCTCCCACATCATTAGACCAACTATTAAACCTAATTGGTATAACCAAAGGTAAGGGTAACAACACGTCCAGTTATATTAGGAAAAAACTAATAGAGGCATCCATAGCGTCACAAAGTGAGGTAAAAAATATAATAAGGGAAGAGGCTTTTAAGATATTGGGTTGCTCCCAACAACAAACATATAGGGGTATAGATAAATCATTATTGGGTAATGTTCAATCATTTTCAGACAGTAATTCTTTATTAATACCTTTAAAAAGTATAGATTTATTTGGTAACTTAAAAAATAACCCAAATAATACACTCGGTAAACTTTTCTACGAAAAAGAAACCCCCTCTACGAGTGCTGAGTTCATACCATACGGGGGCAATAAATACTACCCGGTAAATAAAGAAATATTTAACCGGACACAGCAATTAGATAAAAGTTTCTCTTCCGAATATGGAGACTTTTATAGAGGTAAATCTTCACAACCCTTAATGGATTTATCTTATGTAAAAAGAGATAATGTTGATTACTTAAAAGTAACACTTATAAATAGGTCTGGAGATAACTTAATTGCCGATTTTCTATTCGACTATTACGAAACAATTAATTTTTATGAATCATATGATATATTGAATAACATATTGAATATTGTTTTAAATAGTGTAAACATTCAAGGCAAGATTGGTTTTGGCCAATTAAAAACCCAATCAAAGTTTAACCTTATTGTTAATAGGATACTTGGCCTTTGTTTTGATGATAGGAAAGAAATAGATGTTAGTGGCACGGCTAAAATATCAGAAATTGATGATTTTGATGATAGCATATTTGAGTTAACTGAAATTGATTTAAAGAACATAGATGAAGAAATATCCAATATACAGCTTGGTGTGACAAAATTTCAAACATGCGGGGATGTGTTACTACCCATAGATAGCGATAGTATAGTTAATTCTGTTTCTTCATTTATTGATGATTATTCAGATAAACCAATAGAAATCCAGATAGATAGAATTGATAAAACAATAGATTCTGTAAGTGAAAATTCTACTTGGAAAGAATTGTTCCCAGACACTTTGACATTAAAATTGGCGATAGATACTGAAATTATAAAGAAGTTGCCTTTGGCTTTAGTTTCGTCTGTTTTGACGCCTAAAGTATTGTTACCTATATTTGTATCGTTAAAAACATTGGAAAGGCAAGCTAAAACTAATGCCAATGAAGTTATAAACGATTTGAATAGGGTTGTTACAACAGAAAATGAATTAAATTCTGAAGTAAATAACTTTGTAAACGATTCCATGGACTTTTTGGTAAAGTTTAAAAAGTTTTCCATACAGGTAGTGTCTAGAATTAGTGCTGTTTACTTAAAAACCCTATTTAACATATTGAAAAAAGATTTATTGAATTTAATAAAATCATTAATTTCAGATGTTAGTAAAAGTAGGATTTTGAAAAAGTACACCATGGTACTAACACTATCTTCAATATTGATATCTGTGGCTAAAATTATTTTGGACTATAGGAAATGTAGGTCTTTGGTTGACGAAATAAAAAATATTTTAAACCTAATAAGTACATCCTTTATAAATAAAAGCGGCATATCCATAGGTACCGACCCGATACCTGCGGTTTTATTACCTTTTACTCAGTTTCTGCCCGGATATTCCCCAGAGAGGGCTGCGATAAACATAATAGAACAAATGCAGAAAATTGGACTACCTACCGGCCCCATGCCAGATGGTTCACCGAACCTAATGTTACAATTTATGATAGCATCAGAAATTGGTTCAGATAAAGAAGAAAGCGAAAACGGTAAAGTGGTTGGTGTGATTGACCCAAACCTACCTTTTGTAATAAGGGCTAAAAAAATATAATATGACAAAAACAGATTTTGAAAACATAAAAAATAAAATTTTAGACATAAAAAACCAACCAAACTCTGAGTTATATGATGTTTTGGAGAAAATAAGTTTGGAGTTTGACATAACCAAAAATTCTATTTTAAGCCTATCGTCATATTTAGATGAATTAGAAAATATTTACAACACCACATTAAAAGAATACGAAAAAAGAACCAATGTTAAACGACAATAAAATATTAGAACCAGCAGTTGTTTTGGATGTTGAAGACCCTATGATGTTAAACAGGATTAGGGCTAGGGTTTTGACATTAGACTATGAGGCCATAATAAAGAGCATAGACCCCGTATTTGACGAATCTAAAGATAAATGGGGGGAAAGAGACCCTTTTGTTTTCACCCCTTTATTACCTTTTTATATATATTCCACCCCCAAAAAAGATGAATTGGTTCAAGTATTATTTGCAAATAAAGATTACAAATTTGATAACCAATACTATATACAATCCAACATGTCATCCCCAATGGTTTCTGGTTTTGATTATTATGTTCAAGGCACAAAATACACTGGCACCGGTAAAAGATACAAGGAGGGTATAAGTATAAAAAATATAGATGGTACACATAGGGAGCCTTCAAAGACTTATGGTGTTTTCCCAGAGCCGGGGGATAATGCCGTAATGGGAAGGGGAAATTCAGATATTGTCATAAAGGAAAATGAAATACTTATTCGTTCTGGTAAAATAAAAGGTGGTTTATCCAAAAATAAATTACCTGTTTCTAACACACAAAGAGGTTTTATACAATTATCAAAATTTGATTCTGAAATAGTAAAGAATGAAAAAGAAAAATTCTACGAGGTAAGCGAAACAATATTAAAAACAAAATATTTAATTGAGTGGCATGTAACAAACCCTGAAAACACTCAGAATGTTTTTAATGGTTCTGTATACTTGTATAAACTCAAACCGAGCGATAAAACAGATACTAGTAAAATTTCGGTAAATAGTGATTTAGAAGATTTAAAATCTATAACCGCTAAGGTTGAGTTTACAAATTTATCATTAGATGATACTATTATTTTTATCAATGGTTTTATTTCGGACTGCAACTCCAAAGCAAAAACGTCAAATGGTCAGGTTTTATTTGAAAACGAAGATAAATTTCCGATGTTTTTTAGACCTTCTCCGTTGAACTATAGTATAATCACTTCCAACCAATCTAATTTTATTATTGCTAAAAATAACCTTATTAAAATATATGATAAGGTAAAATTATTTGATTCTGTCAAAAATGGTGGTTTTGGCCTTATATTCAATAAAAACTTATTAGGTAATCAGTTTGACATAAAAGAAAAAACGATAGAACCCAGAACTTTTACAACAATAAACAGAACTTATGCCACAATAGGTTCTGATAAGGTTTATCTTTTATCACATTTAAGCTCTATACCCAGAAAGGGTAAAATAAACTTTGATGGTACAATATATGGAATAAATGCTGAAACATTTTCTAACGAAATAGAGCCTAAAACATCCTCTATGGTTAGGGGTGAGGAACTTCTTGAATTATTGAATCTAATGATACGTTTCATGGTTAGCCATACCCACGCATATCCCGGTTTACCTCCTGTTCCGGTAACAGAAGACGGTTCTACTTCCGCATCTATATTGGAAGAATTTGCAAATGCGGTAAATAAAATTTTAAACCAAAATATTCGGATAAATTAAATATTTATGTTTAAAAGAAATGTCATCGCATTTTTCATATTTTAATAAAAATAACACTATAATATATAATTCAGATACAAATACGGGTAGAAACCCCGTAACTGAATTATTTTTTGGCTCTTCTGGTATAAACCCAATCAATTTTAGTCGCTTCATTTTTAATATTGATACGACAGCTTTATTATCTAAAATACAAAGCGGCGTAATATCAACTGGTTGTTCTTCTGACATAAAACATTATCTAAGGATGAGAAACACTTCTTCTTTTGATGAGAAGTTGTTAAACGAAAAAACATCATCTGGTAAAAGAAGGGCAACATCTTTTGATTTGGTATTGTTTAGGATTCCAAGTAATCAAAACTGGGATGAGGGTGTTGGTTATGATTATATAAACTATGATAGTAGTGCTAACCCAATTGGGAATGATGATAAATCTTTTTCTCAAAGACCTTCAAATTGGAATTATGCGACAAACATAAGCGGATGGACAACCCCCGGTTTATATGACAATAAAAATCAATCAACCGGTAGTAGCATAAATTTTTCTGCATTAACTATTGTTGACACACAACATTTTGAATTTGGTAATGAAGACATAGAGTTTGACATGACCAATGAAATAAATGGGATAATAAGCGGTTCTACAACAGGTGTAACAGGATGGGGTATTGCTTATTATCCCCAACTTGAAAACTTAGCCAACCTTTCAGAAAGTTACAGTGTGGGGTTTTTCACAAGGCACACCCAAACATTTTATGAACCTTATTTAGAAACTGTATACGACGATTTAGTAGATGATGATAGAGATTTTTTTACAACCTATAAAATTAATAAACTATATTTGTCTTTTTATCAAAATGGGGATTACGTTAATTTGGACTATAATCCGATTGTTGATTTAAGAAATTCTAATGGGGATTTAATACCTAATTGCACAGGTCTAACAACTTGTAAGATTACCAAAGGGGTTTATAAAGTAGAAATACCAAATCAATTAACTGGTTTTACAACTCCTTGCGTTATATATGATTATTGGAGAAATATTTATTTAAACGGAATAGAAATGCCAAATATTGAAAAACAAATTATAGTACAACCATATGACAGAATGCTAACAACTTCTGACGATGTTTCAGCAACAAGGTATTCGTTTGTGATAAACGGTATAATGCAAAATGAGAAGATAATAAATACAGATGTTAGAAGGGTTAGTTTAGAAATTAAAAAGTTATATAACAAATATCCTCTTTTAGATAAACTAAAAATTTATTATCGTATTTTTGTCAAAGAGGGTACAACACAAGTAATCGTAAAAGATTGGGGTAGGTTAAATTCTACATCTAACAATAATTATTATTTTAATTTTGATACCAGAGATAAGATACCAAATGAGTATCATTTAGATATTATGATTGATAATTGTGGGTCTTCTGTAGTATATAACAAACAATTAACTTTTCAAATAGTAAATCAAAAATGAGGGATTCGATAAAAAATACACCTTTTGGTAGGTTAAAAGAGTTGGTAAATAGTGCGCCGGAAGAATTAAGGGTTGTTCTTTTCGCAAATAAGTCAGTACCACAAAGATTAGACAAACACCCAGAAGGAAATGTTTTAAAACATATCATGGTTGTTACGATGCGGGCTTTAGACCAATATCCAGATGATATGGATTTGATATTGGCCGCATTTTTTCACGATTTAGGTAAATACGAAACTGCCGCCATAAATCCGAAGACTGGTTATCCGAACGCTTTGGGGCATGAAGATATTTCAGCAAATTATGTCGAGAAATATTCTGATTGGGTTTATGACATGGGTGGTCGGCCAGATATAATCCAAGATATAGTCCAAGACCATATGAGGGTTAAAAATCTGGATAATATGGAACGTAAGAAACAAACAGATTTTTACGGAAAGAAAAATTTTGATAAAATTATGAAATTTTCTAAGTTAGACAAAGGTGGTTGGTTTGAACCGTCTTTAAAAGAGCAATTGAAAAAAAGATTGGTTTCAATCTTAAAAGAAGAGGAAGAGCGTTATATGTTTTTTAGCAATCTAGAACAAATGAAACGACAAATAGAACTTCTTTTGGATTTGGAGAAAGAATACGTAGAGCAGACATTAGATGATAACCACGACTGGGCGCAAGACCATATAGCCGTCGCCAAAGAAAATATTGACCAAGTTTTCGATTTCTTTATGAACGAAAAAGAAATGCAAACCGAATCTAAAGATGAGGGTAAAAAACAATTGGTAGAAAAAAATGTACCAACAAATCCGGCATTATGGAAAAAAGCCTTATCTTGGGCGCGTTCTCGCTACAAAGTATGTCCGAGCGCATATTGTAACGGAGCTGCTGCTAAAAGATACAAGTCAATGGGTGGTAAATGGAAAACAAAATGAATTATAGAATAATATCAGTTAGAGAATTAAGGCAATATTTAAACGAATCCATTAGTGATTACCACAGATGGAAAAGAAAAAATGTTACATTGAGGGGCATAAAAGAACTTGGAAAACCAAATAATAGGGGTGCTTACCTTGGAGAAGGTTTATACAGCGTTCCGTTAAGCAATAAACCAATGGCCAGACAATATGGTGATGTTTATTTTTTGGTAAACGCAATTCCCAAAAAACCTAAAGTTGTAAGCAGTTTAAATATTGCTGAAATTTTTTTATACGAAGTCAAAAAAAATTTTTGTGAACAACATAACCAAGAATATTCTACTTCATTTTTTAATCAACATACTGATATTAGAACCGAAATGTTGAAACTCGGTTATGATGGTTTGATTGTTAAAGGTAGGGAAATGGTAAATTATGCGCCGAAGGATGTTATATATTTTCAAACTGAAAAACAGCTAATCGAATATTATGAATCATTTGTTGAAAATAAAAACGACTAATTAACAGCATGAAAAACTTTGATTTTTTAGACAGTTACATTACAAAAGAATTCCTTAAAAGGGCTAAAAAAATAAAGCCTGTAAAAGTTAAAAAAAAGAAACCTAAATTTGGAAGGAAAGAATATGAGGAATCAATAATCATAATAGAAAATATGAAAACAGATGAAAATTTTTGATTTAAAAAAAAAATTTTCATCTTATATTTTCTTAAAACATAAATATGGATTCTTTTATTGAGAGCAGCAAAAAAATATTTGACTACTTAAAGGTTAATTTTTTCTACATGAAAGACCCAACCCCAGAAGAAATATATTGCTATCAAGTTGTAAAATATCTCCTTTCAGATGAAAACACAAAGGTAGTGGTTTCCAATGAAAGAGACCAAAAGGGTTTAATTTCCTCTGATAGAGAAATTATGGTTTTAATTTCTCACAGACAATTTACTATAATTCATAATGGCGAGCATAGAGCTTGTTTTATTGATAATACTAAATTATACAATGAATTAGTATCTATGATTGAGCAAAGAGTGGAGGTTGATTTGAAAATTATCAGAGAAAAACTTGAAAAATCAAAAGAGAAGTTTTTCTCTGACATATTGAAAATAATGTAATTGTTGCTTATGTTATTTGTTTTTTTTCCTTTCATCAATCAAAAGTTTCACTTTATAAGTTAACATCTGGTAAAAAATTTTGTAAATATAACGCCTAAATTTATCGATTGGTATGTTAATTTTTTCATCTAATTTGTAATTGTTTATTTCATTCATAATGACACTTTCAAAAAATCTTTTAGCCCAATCGTTTATTATATAATGACCAGAAACCATTTCTTTGTAGAAGAAAATTAATTGCTCTGGATTTTCCAAATTTATATCATTGAAATATTGTTGAATTCTAGCCCATATTTCACGTTTTTCAAAAAGATATCTAATTCGCAATTTTATCCTTTCATCTTTTTCTGGGTCATTTTCATCAAATTTAATTTTTGATAAATCATTTTTCAATATTTTGTTATAAAAATTATAAAAATCTTTATCTGATTTAATTTTTTTCTTCTTACTTATTGATTCTGTTGAATTAAAAGTATCATAAACATGCTGTAACTCATGTGTAATATTACCCACCAGTCTGTTTTTTAAACCAAAAATAATTTGTAAAATTTCAGAATTATCGTATGATTTATCTTTTGATTCATATGTCATAATCAACTAATTTAATATTTGTTTGCAAAGATATAAAAATATTTCATTGTATGCAAATTTTTTTTTGGTTTTTCTGTATATTTATATGTAAAGAATATAGTATGAAAGCCAAAGAGGTGATGGTGAAATATGGTATATGTCGAGAAACTTTATGGAGATGGGTTAAGAATGGTAAAATAAGTTATATTAAAACCCCAACTGGTAGATATGATTATATTGATAAAGTTTTAACTAGCATTGATAATAAAAAAACTGTGATATATGCTAGATGTTCAACTTCTGGACAGAAAGAAAATATGGAAAGACAAATTGATAGATTAAAGAATTATGCTTCTGCAAAAGGTTATGTTGTCGACAAAGTATATTCAGAAATAGCGTCAGCATTAAACTACAATAGAAAAGAGTATAGAAAATTGTATAAAGAAATAATTTCAAACAACATAAAAACTGTGATAATTGAATATAAAGATAGAATATTAAGAATAGGGTTTGAAGATTTTGAAGAGTTATGTAAATTGTTTAATGTTGAACTTATAGTTGTTGATAACAGCGAAGATAAAACCAAAAATAAAGAAATTGTTGAAGATTTAGTTTCAATAATCCACCATTTTTCATCAAAAATATATTCTTTAAGAAAGAATAAAAAATTAATTGAAGATATTGTTAAGGAAGGTTAATGTTAATATTAAAACTAAAAATATCATCTATAAGCGATAGTGAGCTACTATCTGAATATATTAGCAGCTACACTGGATTGTTTTACAAGTTATATAACAATCCTGAGCTTATGAATGATAAAGTTTTTATTCAACAAAATATTTCAGATAAAATCGATAAATCAATATATGATTTTTGTGTGATAGATGTTAAAACAAAATTAAACCAACGTGAAACCAGAATAAAAAGTGATAAAAAAGAAATTGAGGATATTGAGAAGTTATTATTGAAAAATAATTTTAAAACAGAAAAAGAGTTAAGAAAAAAATACAAACTCATAAATAAACTAAGTAGGCTAAAAAGAAATATAAATAAAAATATCACATTCGGGGGCAAAAATTTGCTAAGGGAAATCACCAAACTAAGCCAAACAAATCATAAAACAGAAAAACAGATAGCATTATTAAAGAATAAAAAAGAAGAGTTCAAGTCTAAAAGAAAATTGGGGCTTTATCTGGTTGGTAGGGCTTGTGAAAAAGGAAACAGAAAAGTTGACTTCGATTTGGATAACAATAAAATTATTTTTAAAGCCAATAAAAGAGACAAAATTGAAATAAATTTTAAACAGCCCAAAGATGGGAAACAAAAAAATATATTAAGAAAGTTACAAATTTTTTCTAAACAACGTTTGATTCCACTGACCGTAACCATTAACAATGAATATATTAATATTGCATATGATAACGAATTTCTAAACGGATATTCTTTCAACGAAACTGAATGTAAAAAAGAGCAAAAAAAGCATATTTGTGCTGAGAATAAAAAACAAATATATATAAAATATAAAAAAGAACAAAACGATAGGAAATTATTTGGGAAATTAGAAAAAAGATATTTGTCATTTGATTTGAACCCAAAATATATTGGATTTTCAATATTTGATTCAAACGAAAATAACGACATAGATAAAATAATATATAAGGAATATATCGATTTAAATAAATTAAGTTTAAGATTGGGGTTATCAGGCGATAATCATAAACAGAGAAAACAAAACAATAAAAGGAAACATGAAATAAAAGAAGTTTGGAAATATATATTCAATCTTGCCAGACATTATAAAGTTTATAATATTGTTATGGAGGATTTGGATTTTAAATCGAACAATAAAGATGGCGGTAATAAAGAATTTAATCGACAAACCAAAAATATATGGCATAAAACATTAACTGAAAGTCTAATAAAAAAATATTGTGAGAATGGAGGGTTAAATTTAATAAAAGTTAACCCTTGTTATTCTTCTTTTATTGGAAATATGATTTATGATTGCCCAGACCCAATCGCAGCGTCGCTCGAAATTGGTAGAAGGGGAATCGTTAAATATATAAAGGGTTCTTCCATATATCCAAAAGTTTCTTTAATTAATCAAGAGAAGTTGAACTATCTGCTTGGTGAGAATGTTGATACGAAAGGATTTGGTTGGTTACAGTTATATGGATTAATCTCCTTATTGAGATATAGGAATCCTGTTGAAACAGGGTTAAAAGGCACTAATTTATACTCATATAAATCTAAAGTATATAGATTTATATATTAGTATATGTTTTTGCTATCTCATCATATATATCTACAATAAAACTATTTAAAGTTTTATTATCTTTATCTATTAATTTTAAATATTCATCCAACCCATTTTTTTTGACCACTCTATTTATGCTAAATTCATATTTTGGGTCTAAATGTCTTCTTCTAAGTTGTAAGGATTCAATTTCTGGATTTTTTATAATATTTCTTATTATTTCACAGAAATTACTTTTTTCTGATGGAGATTTAACATAATTAAAAAATTCATCAAATAAATCACCGGCCAATTTGAAAAACAGTGGGTTGGAATATCTCCCTTCTATAATTATAGATTTTAACTGTTCTTCCGTTATTAATATATCCATTGATTTATTTTTTGTGACTTACCATTTTAGGCTTGTTTCCAGTACCAGATTTGTCATGTGATTTTTCTGCTCTTCTTTTCTGTTGACAAGCAGATTTTTTCTCGGCGTCGCTCATCTTTGAAGCAACCCCAGCAGCCCTACATTTTGGATATGCGGTATCTTTTGCGCTTTCCCTACCGCAAGGTGGGTGTTTACCGTTTTCGTCTTTCCTACAAATGTTTACCCACGGCCCCTTTGGTTGGGAACTTCCCTTTGGTTTTTTCTTTTTGCCAAACCAAACCCTTAAATCTTCATTTATAACCCTATCTAATATGAATTTATTTGGCCACACCTGTTCTGTTAAATTTGCCCCGTCATCATCATTTTTAACATCATCTTTCCCCTTTTCGTTATGGACTTTATCTACCATACTCCTCATCCTATCATCTATATTTCTGGCTTCTTTTTCATCTACCGACAAATCGCCGTCCATTTCATCATGTGATAAATTAGGTTCCACATAATCTGAAACGGGGATACCGAATGGTTTTAATTGATTATTTTCCCATTTTTGGGGAACCATTATGATTTTTGCGTAGTATGTTCCGACATCTCTGGTTGACGTTATTTCTTTTAGAAATTGCTTTTTAGTTATTTCCATTTAACCTTTTAAACATAAATATTTGTTAATTTCGGTTTCATTTAACCAGTTTAAAAGGTTATTTAGTTTTGTAAATTCAAAGGAATCTTGAATAGGTTTGTTATTATCTGAGAACAAAACTTGAATTGACCTATTTTCGTAAAATATTATTTCAATAGATTTTGAATTATTTTCATTTCGGATGTTTAACATTATCTCACCATTTGGCCCCGGAGCAACATGGTAAATATTTTGATTCAGATTTGTTAACTCCTCTGTTAAATATATTGCCTGATTTAATGAAAAAAGATTAGGTTTTTTTGCACCCTCACCATCCCAATTATCTTCAAGTTCTCCATAATCTTTCAGTAATGATATGATTGTTTGGTTCATTGTTCACTATTATTTAAAATATAAATCATATGTAATATCATCAAGGGTAATATCTTCACCATCTTTATTTATCCTATAAACGAAAAGTAAATCTTCCTTTTTAACATCTTTAACAGAGTAGCCCAGTCCGGTGTAACCTAAAGAACTATCAATCACAAAATCCCCGACAGAATATTCAATCCCTCGTTCTTTTAAAAAATCAACCATTCTCAAATTCAAAAACTCCTTATCCTCTCCGTTTATCCCCAAAAGATATAAGTTACCTGATAGTCTTCCATTTTTTCCCCATCTAATACCAGCGTTAATTGCATCTTCTCTAGAACCAGTAAAAGAAGGGCCGAAATCTCTTTCTGATTTTATGGAAAAATAACCTCCAGTTATATTTTCACTATTACCTTTAAATATTATATCAAATTCATTTTGGTCAATAACTCGCCAAAGCAATATGGGTGACAAAAAAGTACCTATTCCAAGTTTATTATTGTACATAGAATGTTTTTGTAACTCTTTTGCTTGTTTATAATTATCTTCGGTTACTTCTATTATAACTTCTTTAAAACCGTATAAATCATTAATTGCTTCTTTTAAAGTACTAATTAATTCCATTTTAAACAAATATTTATATAAATATATTTGAAAATTTAAATAATTAAAAGCATAATGAAATTAAAAAAAATAATAAAATCAAACATTCATCAATATTTGAACGAGCAAAAGATAATCAGAGAAAGCTGGTTTCATGGTATCCCTGATTCAAGGGAAATAGAAAAAGAGGGTGGTTTCAAACATAAAACAATGAGGGTTAATTATGTCAAAGACTTAAAAAAATTTAAAGACACAGAACAAAAAATGATTGAGGCGAGAGAACATGGGGATGATGACTTATATTTCAAATTGTTGGACAAAATAATAGATTTTAAGGAATATTATGAATATAAAAAACCATTGTTTTTGACTGATAAATATGATGTGGCGAAAACATATGCTGACCCAAGAAGGGCATTTGATTATCAAGCCGCGATAGAAAAAGTTTACGAGGTGGAAGTTGATTGTGAAAAAATTGTTAAAATTGATGCAACTGGCGATAGATTTAAATTCATAAGCACTGATAAAGTTAAAAATGGTTTCGTGAATGCTGGCATCCCAGAAGATGAAATTGATAGGGCAATTTCAATGTTCAATTATTACATACCTGATAATAAAGGTATTAAAACAGACGTTATTGCTGCAATAGGAAACTGGTTTGATTTTGATTGCATTGATGTTATTGGGGTTTTTGACTCCTATCACGGAGGAAAAATAAAATCAACGGTTAGAATGGTTCTTGACCCAACAAAAGTTAAAATTAAAAAATTTGGTTCGCAACCAATCAAGGAAAGTTTGGAAAAGATGCATGGCTGGTATCAATCGTTCAAAGAAAAATATTACTCAACCATCGAATCTGCAAAAAATGATATCAGGAAAGCGGTAAACCACAACAACAAACAATTTTCAGCCATTTTTGGCGAGGATAATCCAGAAGAAATTGTGGGATTGTTTAATTTCATTGAAACCAATAAAGGCGTTAAGATAATGCCAAAACAACCCAAACGAACAAAAAAGAAAAAAATTGATTGGAATGATTTTGATTTGATAAAAACGCCATTGGATAAACTACATTTAATTGCATCTTCAAATTTTGATGATTATGAAATTGATAATAAACCATCCATAGTAAAAATTGATGAATATATTGGCGATGATGATTATTTTGACCACAAAAATAGAATTATTAAATTATCCAAAGAAATTATCAATAATATGGAATTTGAACCAATTGTTGTGGAACCAAATGAAAAATATGTTATTGAGGGGCAGCATAGAATAAGGGCGATGAAACTTTTGGGTTTTAAAACAATTATGGCTTATAAAATAATTGAAAAATAATAAATTAAAAAAAATGAATTTACAAGAACAAATTTCAAGGATTAAAGGGATGATGGGATTGAAAGAAACTTACCCAGCAGGTTGGGATATGGATGAATTTAAAAAATTAAATTCATTTGAAAAAAGAATTAAATATTGCAACACACATTTAGCTAAATTGGGTTTTGGTTCATCAAGAATTGTTTACAAAATAGATGATGAAAAAGCCTTAAAATTAGCAAAAAATAGAAAAGGTTTAGCTCAAAATGAATTAGAGATAATTCTTTCAAATTCTTCTAATTTGGAAGGAATTGTTGCAGAAACATTTGACCACTCTGAAGATAATAGTTGGTTGGAAATGGAACTAGCGAAAGAATTAACCCCAGACCTTTTTAAACAGATAACAGGTTTAGATTGGAATGATTATATTGAAAATATTGAGATAGTTCCGTGATTTAATTAAATTAAACCACATTCTTTTCCCAATTCAACCAGAGCGTAACCGCTGCTGTCCAAGGGCGTCAATTCCGGCGAACTCAGCCGTACTAATTCATTTAATATCCGTAAACCTTCATTCTTTATGTTCATTGCTGCGTTAAGGTCTCTATCGTGTATCTCTCCACATTCTAGACAAATCCATTCTCGAACCGATAATGTCAACCCATCGTTCTTATATCTGCAACAAGAACATAACTTTGAAGAAGGAAAAAACTTATCAATCTCCACAATCTCCCTTCCATACCATTGAGCCTTATATTTCAATATTTCTTTGAATCTTGAAAATGAAACCTCTTGAATGGATTTTGAGAGATTGTGATTCTTCATCATTCCTTTCACGTTTAAATTTTCAATTGAAATAACTTGATTATCGTTAATCAATTGATTTGCAACGGAATGAAGATAATTTTCTTTTATATTTGATAATTTATTATAAAATTTTGCTAGTTTGATTCTGGATTTTTCTCGATTCTTTGATTTGCTTTCCTTTCGAGAAAGACTTCTATGAAGCCTTGCAAGTTTATTTTCGTTATTTCTCTTAATTTTAATATTTTCAAACTTCTGATTATCTGAGGTAATAACAAAATCTTTTATTCCAAGGTCTATCCCTATGGATTTATTTGTTTCTGGAAGTTTCTTATCATTTTCTCTATCAATCAATATGGAAAAATAAAACTTATTATCCTTTGTTTTTCTTAACGTTCCAGATTTAATAAACTGCTGATGTTTATTTAAATAAACTTCATCCTTTCTTGAACATTTAAAATGAATATCAGATAATTGTTTAATTATGTTAATCCGATTTCCATTAATCCCAGATATTGCATCCTTCGGAAACCTGCAAGATTGATTATTGTCTTTTTTGGATTTGAATTTTGGAAACCCCCGATTGCTTTTAAAAAAGTTCTTATATGCTTGGTTGAGATTAATCAATGTTTGTTGAATAACTTTTGAATGAACATTTCTCATCCATTTGTATTCATTCTTAATCTCTGTAAGTTTTTTAGATGTTTGTGAATATGTTATTGATTTCTTGTTATCTTTATATTCATTTATCTTATATGAAAGCATAAAATTATATATGAATCTGCTTGTTCCAAGCAGATTCCTTATGTATTTCTCCTGTTCTTTGTCGGGATAAATCCTTATTTTAATTGCTTTCAACATATATTCATAAATATATTAAAAACAAGAAATTAATCAATATATTTGCATTTATTTTCTTTAAAATTTAAATGTGATTAATGATACATTATAAATATGTTAATTCAAATTCCAATAATAAATCTAGAGAAGATTTTTGGTATAATGATTTTGCTTTAGATATGTTTACATTGATAGGTGATTATATGGGTGCAATTCCAGTTGGAGATTTAATGAAAACTAGTTCTTATGGCGTTGTTAAGAGAAACGGTAAAGATAAAATCGTTTTGGTTGATTATGGCCTATCAATTGAAATATTTGATAAACATTATAGAAAAAATTTTAGATTCTTATAAAAACTTTATTATCTTTGCGAAAAAAAAATATTGGTTTTATATTTATAAATTATCATATAATATAGTTCTTATTACATTGAATTAAATAAATAATTAAAAATATGAAATTACTAGAATTTTTTAGTATAAATAAAAATTTAATAAAAGAATCAAACTTTAATAACAAAACAATTATAAATGTAGATATTCAACCAGAATATAAATATTATATTGGTTTCAATTTAAAAGATTGGGCTTCATTTTTAAATGAAAATTCAGAAAAAAATCAAATTATATTTTTATACAATGGATACGAAACATTGGGAATGATTACCGAATACGAATATAAAAATTGGTTATATGATTTAAAGATAGATGAATATGTTATAGATAATGCCATTTTCTATGATAAAGGATATGCCTTTTTTAGGTATTGTATGGATAATGATATTTACGAGGAAAATATTGTTTCTTTAGTTAAATTTATGATTAGGCATAATATGAATGATAGTCGTGATATTGATGAAGAAATGTGGGATTCTTATATGTCAGAAACTAATCATAACACACAAGATGTTAGAGATTTGCTAGAATCATCTAGCGACATGATAAATATTCCAGATTTAATGGATTTTTTGGATAATTATTCAAATATTGTTTTACTTGGTGGTGGTTTAAATGAATGTTTAAAAGAAGTTGAAATAGCTTTGATGTCTTTAGATAAAGAGTATCAAATAATCCGTAAATATACATATTAATTTATAGCTTATAATATAATTTTTTTGCTATATTTGCATTCTAATATCGGAACATGAAAGACGGGATTATATTGAAATATGAAAATGGGGCATCATTGTTAGAATTAACATCAGAATACAGAATCGGCAAGAAGAAACTAAGGTCAATATTAACAGAGAATGGCATAACCATTAATAAAAAGGGCGGGAAAACAAAAAATAACATAATAGATTTCGATATATCATTTTTGGATGACAAAAATGTGAAATGTAACTATTGTGAAAAAACATTCTCTGATTCTCACAACAAAAGCGGTGCCTTAACATCACATATATCCTCATGCCAACCGCATATTGAAATACCATCACAATTCAAACGTTCCATGTTTTTGAAAACTACTGGAAATTATTGGCATATGCAATATTTTTCAGTTGAAGATAAGCAAGAAAAGCAATTATTTAATTGCCCATTATGTGATTATAAAACCCCAGACTTGGATAACAAAACTGGCGCAATAACAAAACATATCCAAAAAAATCATGGTACAATATTGGAATTTAACAAAAAATTCCCGGGATTAAACTATCTTTTCAACAAACAAATATCACATTTAAATAGAAAAGAAGAATTTGAATCAGATGAAAATTCTTTTGTTGTTTGCCAAATATGTGAGCAAAAAATGGTCTCCATTACAGAAACCCATTTAGCAAAACATTCCACAAACTTAGAAGAATATCGAAAAAATTACCCAAAAAGCGATGTGGTTTCCAACAATTTAAAAGAAACCATAAAAAATAACATCATAAATTCAGAATATAATCCAGAATATAGAAGCAAAGGTGAAATAGAACTATTTGAATTTGTACAATCAATAGATAATGAAGCAATTCGATGTGATAAAAAAACTTTAAGCGGTATAGAGTTGGACATATTGTGCAAAAAGCATAATATTGCCATAGAATATAATGGCCTTTTTTGGCATTCGGAAAAACAAGGAAAAAATAAAAACTATCATCTCGACAAAACTGAAATGTGCCTTAAAAAGGGCATTAGGTTAATCCACATATTTTCTGATGAATGGGAATGTAAAAAAGAAATTGTTAAATCCAGATTGTTACATTTATTCGGACAAGACACTGAAAAAATATATGCCAGAAAGTGTGAAATAAAACAACTTGAATCAAAGACAAAATCTGCATTTTTAAATGAATACCACCTCCAAGGTGATGATAAATCTAACATTTCCTATGGATTGTATCATAATGGCGAATTGGTCAGCGTGGCGACATTTGGTAAACTCAGAGTAAATTTAGGTCATAAAAATAGAGATACTAATAACTGGGAATTATATAGGTTCTGTGGCAAAAACGTAGTTGGTGGTTTTTCAAAATTACTTAAAAAATTTATCAAAGAAAATAATCCACAAAAGATAATAACGTATAGTGATAGAAATTGGTCGCCTTCGCCCGAACATTCTTTTTATGGTAAGGTGGGTTTTTCATTCCTCTCTTATACAAAACCAAATTACTACTACATGCTTAAATACAAAAAAAGAGAAAATAGATTCAATTACAGAAAGAGTGTTTTAATCAGTAAAGGTTTTGATGCCAATAAAACCGAAAGGGAAATAATGTTTGAAAACGGATATGATGTAATATGGGATTGCGGTAATTTAAAATATGAGATGACAATAGATAATAAAGGGGTCTAAGGTCCCCATTTTACTTTTGGGGATATGGTTTTACCAAATGCTTAATAGATTTCATCATTTCCCTATTTTCTCGCTTATCGCCGATGAATTTGAAATATCTATTCCCAACGCCCAAATTAATCATTTGCGCATTAGGAAAGTTCTTCATAACATTTTCCTTATCTGCATTTCCAATAATCTCACTGATATGTCTTTGCTCGTATATCTTATTATCTATTTTATAACCATACCTTATTCTTCTATTTCCATCAAATGAACCAATGTAATGCCAATTTAAAGATTGATATATTATTCCAACTTCACCAGCAGATGGATTAACAGTTGCATTTACTACCTTATAGGCGGTATTCTTCTTCAACCACTCTAAAGTTCTCGTAATGAAATATGATGCAGTATTTTTGGGCGTCCACCACAAACACGCACCTCTACTTAGTTTTATTATTTTATCGGAATAATTGAAATTATCCTCGAATTCGGGCTCATATGCGACCACACCACCCAAATGATAATCATTGCCAGTTTTAAAATATATGCCAAAATGCAAGTTGGTTTCTTTGGGCATATATCCAAGCCATTCGTACTCATTTATAATTTTTTCACAAATTTCCCTATCTATGACTTCAACTTTTGTCTTTTTTAAGGAAATTTTGCCTATATAAAAAGATAAACTATCTTTCTCTTTTTCTTTCCTAACTTTATATTGATGCACAATTATTCTGTTGTTTTTGGAATAATTATCCTTAGCCCACATGGGTTGTAAATTACTCAGAGACCAACATTCCCTGAATCCATCGCAATCATTGCCCACGAAATTAAATTTTGATATTGGAATAATATGGTCAATATGCCACTCACCATAATTATTCCAACTCATGCCCTCAGAAAATAATGTTTCCAGATGATTCATTAATTCATCCAATGAATAACCAATCCATTGAAAAACCGACGAAACTCTTTTACCTTTCAACGAAGCATGTATAGAATTACGGAATCTTTGTGAAAGTCTATATTTATGGTTTTCGCTTAATATTTTTCTTTGATATTCTCTTTTGTACTTTCTTGTATGTTCTCTATTTTTCTCGTGCCATTCAGCACTATAATTTTTTAGGTGTTCCTTATTTTTTTCGGCCCATTTTTTATATTTATTACTTAATTTAGTTTTATTTTTTTGATAATATCTTTTGCGAACTTCTAATTTCCCACCTTTAAATCTTTGACCGGGCTTTACTATTTCAACATTATTTTCTAATAGGATTCTTTTTATTGTTAGCTTACTAACACCGTATATATCGCCTATTTTCGCCAAGCCAATGTTATCATTTTTATAGATTTTAATTATTTCATCTATTTGTTCTTTAGAAAAAACTATTTTTTTCATGTTTGTCTATTTTATGTAAAAAATACACATTATTCCGAAAAAACAAATATTATCGCACAATTTTTTATAAAAAAAAATGGGGATACCAAAAGGCATCCCCAAATAAAAATCTAATAATCAGTAGTTTATCTCAATTCTCTCAGGTCAAAAGTGCGAACACCATCAACAGTAATTTTACCATAGAAGCGCGAGTTCACTACCTTTTTAGCATAGCGTGTCATTATCCCCTTTATAGGTGTGAAGTTGAATGGGTTATACATCGTAGGCGTGAGTTGTAACGGCACATACGGAGCGTAGATGTAACCGGTGTCAAGTAAGGACGTACCTTTATGACCCATGATAATCGTGTTAGCAGGGAAATAAGGGTCGCGATATACCTGATAACGACCAGCAAGCGTACCTACTCTTTCGATACCCATGTTGTATTGGTCTTGCTCAGGAGCTGCGTTCGATACGTGGAAGTATTCGAGGTCGTCAAAGATTGCGCTGATTTCAGAAGAAACGACAATCCAGTTTGCACCGCCACGGAGCGTTGATTTGTGGATTTGCGCAGAGATTTGGTTGATAGTCGTGATAAGGGTTTGGTTCCAGTCTTTTTGCGTGTAAGGAATTGCGTTTGCTCCGAGACGCTTCCAGCCGTTGTAATCCCAACGTAAAGTCCAAGCTGCGCCTTTGCGAAGGTCACGCAGGATTTCACGGTCGATTTCGGCTGCGATTTGCTCAGAAAGCAATGCCGTAAGTTCGGCTTCGGCGTCAATGTTGTGGAAAGCCGCAACGTCTTGAGCCATTTCAGGCGACCATTGTGCGCGAAGTTTGCGCTCGGTAACGGATACCGTAACAGATTGAAGGTCGAAAGAAACTTCACCGATTTTATCTTCAAATTCAAGTTCTTTGTAGATTCTGTAAGTTGCCGTGAACTGTGCAGAAGAAACGCCGGAGATGGTTGTTGTGAAACCACTATAACCGTCTAACGAGTTTGCACCAACGGTAGCAGGAACTTGTAAATCAACTTCAAGGTAGATTTTACCTTCTGCGTCGCAAAGGTTCGGGTAAGAACCACCGCCAGTATTCGGGAACGTGTTGGTTGCTTTGTTGCCATACTGTACGATACCTTTACCATACTTTTGAGTAACAACGCGGAACAACAGCGGGTTGCCGATACCTGCGCTAGTTACACCAGAGAAAGCACCCCCAGCGGTAGTTACTGCGTTTATTTGCAAGTCAGCTAAGAACGATTCGTTGTCCATCGGATGACCGTCAGGACCGATAAGTTTGCCAGCACCGTCACCGGAGAAACCAGAGAGTACCACAAGGGCTTTTCTGTAAGTACCGGCACCGTAGCCAGATACCACCAAGTCGCCGTTGCTCCAAACAACAGTGTTAACTGTTGCGCTTGCGGCGGAATATTGACCTTTGGAGTAATCAAACAGGCCGGGAGGGTCTAAGCTAGGCTCATTACCTTCGTAGAAACGGTCATAAAGGTTCTTATCGTTATTCCAGTCGTAACCGCTATCAGGTGTTTGACCATTGACGGCATTCGGGGAACCAAAAGGTGCGTAATGCTCGGTAGTGCCAGACTGATAACCTTGGATATTGGGCACAAAGTAGAACAACTTACCGATAGGTAGGTTCATAGCTTGTACCGAAACAATATCGTTTGCAAGCAGTTTGGAGAATACCCGGCGAACAATCGGGAAAACAACCGTTTCAAAAGAGCCGGTGTCGCTAGTTGATGCAGCTTCATTGATTAAATAAGTGGCTTGGTTTTCATAAAGCTGTGCAATGTTCTCTTTGCGATGGCCAGAAAGACCTTCCAAGAAACCAAGTTTGTCCCACTTGTTGATAGTGTCTTCTTTAATGACTTTGAGGTGTTTTAAACCGATATTACCTACAAGTCCAGATTCTAATAAACTTCCCATTTTTTTATTTGTTTTTAAATTTTTATTTTAATTTGCCCATCAAGTCTTTCATTCTCAAGAACTGCGGGTTCTCGTAAGTCTTGGACTCAATTAAGCTAGATGACGAACCTGTGTTCGCCGTATTATTTATTTTCTTGCTAACAGATTCTGTTAAACTTTTATCCAAATTTTCGCCTAACTCGTTCTTAATTGCATTGTAAAGATTTTTGCTTTCTTTCAATGTCTGTACATCATCAAAACGTCTAAGAATGTTAATCTTTTCTTTCTTAGTTGTAGAATGTTCAGTAAACAATCTGGTGGCATACGCCAAATTTGAATTGAATACTGCAACTTCGTTCAATTTCTCCCTGAAAACATTAAGTGCCTTGCGGTACTCTTCGTTCTTTTCGCGTAATGCTTTTATTTCGTTTTCGTAAACGTGGTTTCTATTTGGTGTAACACCTTTTCTTAAACCTCTATTTTCTTTTGAACCCATGGCGTAAGTCCTTGCAGCCTCCTTTGTTTCAGTTTTTTTCATGGCAGGTTTTACAGTTTTTGTTTTCCCCCCCATGTTTTCACCTTTTTTATAATCAAATTTAGCTTTGCCAGTACCTTTTGTTTTAGGGGCTTCTTTCATTTTCTCGTTGAAACCGCCATCTTGGTTTGGCTTCTTCTTAAACTTGAATTTGGAAGGTGTTCCCATACCCACGCCTTTGGGCTTAACAGACATTTTCTTTTTGGATTCTTCCAAATTGTATGTTTCGTTAGGTCTGCGAGACTTGCTTTCACCCATGTAGCCTTCGTGTCTTTTGGCTCTATCAATCATGCGCTCAATATCACGGACAGAATAGTTTTTGGGTCTATCAAAGGAATCTTCATCCTCATCGTCTTCAAAATCGATTTCATAAACAGCTTCCTCATCCATTTCTTCCTCGTCCATTTCTTCTTCATTGAGGTCTTCCTCTTCCTCATCCATTTCCTCTTCCTCATCCATTTCCTCTTCCTCGTCCATTTCTTCTTCCTCGTCCATTTCTTCTTCGTGCATCATGGCTTCAAATTCCATTTCTTCCTCTTCTTCGTCATCTTCCCATTCAGAACCATATTCATCGTCTGGGATATAAGTTCTGTCTTCATAAGCAGAATCCAAGTCGTAATCTTCCTGTTCGACCATATCTTCTTCCATTTCTTCTTTTAATTTTCTTTTCTTTATTGATTCGCCAAGTTTAATTAGATATTCGGCATCCGAATTCTCATCTTCCAAATGGATATCGCCGTCCTTTTTTGATACGATAATCCCGTCATCTTCTTTCATGGCTTTAAATACTTTAACCAATGTTTCTGAATCCACATCCCTTAAATCCAAAACGTCTGTTTCTTCATCTTCAGATGCATCCAAATCTACTTCATCTTCTTCTGGCTCAACCCCGTCCATATCAGGTTCATCTCCAAGCCCACCCATATCGGGTTCCACATTAGTATCAACCTCCTCATCATCTTCCACATCCATTGCGAATTGTTCTGACAGAGATTCTTTTACCAAAGAATTGATTTCTTTCTTCATAGTAGAAGCAAGTATTCCTTTTGCGTTTTCGGCCACCATATTTTCAATATCTTTCATTTGAAGCATGGCCTTTTCCACCAAATTATCTTTGCTCATTATTTTTTAAATTTACATATAAATATATTGATTTATGAAAAAAAACATTTTCATAATAAAAACCTTTAAAAAATTGAATTTTTACCATATATATTGGAAATATATCAATTATGAATCTTAGGGAGGTCATAAAAAAACATTTGAAAGGTCGTGATATTTTAAAAGAATATCTGATAGTAGATGAAATAGATTTAATGCGTTATCTTTCAAAATCAAAAAAAGATAAAATGAGAGAACTGCCCGATATATATTATGATTTTTTTGATGATTTTATAATTGATAATGATATTGATTTCGAAAAACCAATAGATTTGGAATTGGATGGATGGGAGTTTATGGAATGGTTGGAAAATAACGAACCAGAAGTGTACAATCAATTTGCTGGATATCTTTACGAAAAAATAATATATTTTTCATTAGACATGCCACACCAAGAGTATCCTTCTTGGGCTTTTTACGATGATTCGCCAAAAATTGTTAAAAACCAATGGTTGATTCATTTAACAAATGATGCAGAAGAAATAGCGCGTGAGGGTTTTAAATATGGGGTTGACGATTTAACCAAACTTGGTTTGACAAGTTATTTTAAGCGTGAATATAAAAAAAGCGGTGGTTATAATTTTGCATTTACTTTAAACGATTTTAGTAAATATTGGAAGAAGGGGGATTATGGGGGAGAAGCTGTGATATTTAACGCCTCTGGTATACGGGTTTTCCATAATGGAGATGAGGAATATCAAGTAATATTTAAAGGTTCAACAGCAACAAATATAATTCCAATCACAAAAGGTGAAAACGAAATATGGGGGGTTTATAATAAAAGCGACAGGTTATTATACGAAAATGATGATTTGAGGAAAGTTGCTGATTGGGTTGTTAATAATTTTTCCCAGTATAGAAAAAATTTAAAATAAAAAAAGAGGCGCAGTTTTTGACCACGCCTCTTTCCAATAAAATTTGATTTAGATTTACTCAATAAAATCCACAATTTTTGTTTCGTTGATTGAAACAACCCGCCAGTCAGCCATTAAGTTCTCATTCCTTTTGTACATTTTGGCCTCAACGTCAGTGGGGGAAACGGCTTTAACCAAAAATTGTTCGGTCAATGTCTTTTTCTTGCCGTTTTCATCTTCAAAATCTGTTTTGGTTTTCACCACGAAATACATCAATTCTTCCATAATAACATGTTTTTATTGGTTCGCCACAAAGGTAAAAACTTTTTCTTTATCTTCCAAGATAATGTGTAAGTTTTTTCATTAAATCTATTCCGGGAACCGCTTCCACTATTTCTTCTTCCAGTTTTTCATCATATAATTTCCTATCCTCTTTCTTTGAGAAAAGATAAGCGCCGGGTGTTGAAGGAGAATGCACCAAATCAAAACATATCAATTCAAAATCTTCTTGCACTTCGTTTTTCTCCCCATTCTTTTTTAGTGTACCAACACCTCTTGACGAAATACCCAAAGTTGCACCATGCCTGATTAGATTCGCCGCTTGGTCTCCTTTTGTGCTTACAATCCCCATTTCGTGGAAAGCCGGAGATGTCATAAGTTTTAATTTCCCCATCATGATATTACCGTCCCACCACACTTCTGTTATTATGTGTGAAACTCTGTCCAAATCTATGAGGGAAGATTCTGGGTGGTTTAATTCAGAGGTAGATAAACCTTTTTTGATTAATTCTTTGTATTTATCCGCCTCCCTTCTTAATATCTTATCTGGATACCAACGACCGTTTCTATTTTGAGTATCTGCTTTTTGTAATACTGCGTAGAACTCAAAAGGGTTTTTATAATCAACTTCCTTGTTTTCCTTTAATATATCTATGTTTTTGGGGTCTTTTGGGTTTATATACCCAGCATCCATTTCTATTAAAATTCCAGTTCCCAGTTCATGGGCTTCTAATATTCTCAAACTCTTATTATCCAACATTTTTTATTTAATAAATATTCATTTGAATATTATTTGTTGGTTGGTTTTTTTGTCCTATGGAAAGAAAAGTGCTGGTTTTTGTTTATTATTTCTTTTTGTATTTCTTTTATCAGTTCTGTGATATGATTTTTTATCTCTTCTGATTTAAATGTTTGTCCTTCTTTTGGGTAAAGTATTATTTCTATGTTCATAAAAGACCTTTTGTTTTCGCTAATCCCACTATCCCTTAAATCTAAATCCAGTATGAAATTTTTTTTGAATAAATCCTTACTAATCTTATCTAAAACCAAGTGTTTTGTTGACCTGCTTAGAACCCCAATTGTGTTTTTCCAATTATCTGATTTTGATTTAGGGGACGCCCAAGTAGATATACTAACATATAGGGATTTAAAGTTTTTTGAATCTACTGTTCCATAACAACATTTTAATTCGTTAAATAATTTTAGACTGATGTTTTTACCTGTTTTCATTTAAATAATTTAAATGCAAATATACAAAAAAAATTTAAATTTTACATTTTCCTTTTAATTTTGGATACATTACATCTAATTCTTCTATTGAATATTTTTCTAAACCAGAATTTTTTATGTAAATATGGTTTCCAACTTCCAAGTTTTCAGGTAACGATTCTATTTTTATGCAACCTTCTAAATTCAAATCCCACACGACTGTTTTAAGGTTTTCAAGGCTAGTTAATGAGGTACAATTTTTTAAATTCAAATCCCAAACCAATTCAAGTTTCCCAAGGCTTTTTAAAGAATAACAACCTTCTAAATTTAACAAACCCCCAACTCTTTTAAGTTTTCCAAGGCTTGTTAAGGAGGTGCAATTTCTTAAATCTAACCCCTTCCCAACCCTTTCAAGTTTTCCGAGGTCAATTAGTGAGGTGCAATCCCTTAAATCCAAATACCCACCGACTTTTTCAAGTTTTCCAAGGGTTTTGATTGCCCATCCCCATAAAATTATATCCCCAACAGAACCATTTTTAACATAATCATCTATTACATTTTTTTCAAAATATGTGACAAAATTGTTTATAATACAATTTAACAAATTTTTATTAACCAAAATAGTTTCAAAAGATAATTCAAAATTGTTTATTATGGAAACATCATCTATACGTTCTAAAAATTTTTCATAGATTTCTTCATCTACCATAACATAGCCTTCAATTTTTTTTAAATAAGAATCATAGAATAATTTTTTTTGTCTCCTCTCCTTTTTACTATCCCCTGATGCCGAGAAATATATAATATCAGGAATTCCAATTCTGTTGAATATGATATTTTCTTTAATTGAATCATTAAGAAATTTAAAAACGGTTGATACGGTTTTATATTGTTTATTATTTTTGGTTGATAAATATGAAGACGTTGCTTCTCCATCCCGTATTTTTGTTCTAAAACTTATTTTTAAAATATTCAAACTTTCCTCGCAATGAATTTTGTGTAATTTTAATGATGAATCATTTTCAATTTCTAATTTAACTTCAATAGTATCTATAACTTCGCCATCGTCAGATGTTACATCAAACGTAGCCTCTATACTATCAGCATTTGTTTTTATATTTTTAAGGGGGTATGGTTTCACGCCTTCCCCACTTTCCATTATATAATAAAGTTGACTTTCAGTTATTAATATGTTCATTAAGTTTTTTTAGATAAATATAAAAATTATATATTTATGTTCAAATTATTTTTAACAATGAAAAACCGTATTTTTAGAATAAGCAAAAGAGAAATATTAGAACAATTTGCCCCAAAATCTGGAAATGTTGTCTATCGGAATATGAAGATTAAAGATTTAGCTGAGATAGAAGATATTATCCCTAAAAGTTTTCATAGAATTGGTAATACTGATTACGTAATGTCCACAATACTTTCTCGCTCAGATTTAAAAAAATCATTTGTTGCAGAAGTAGATGGTAATATTGCTGGCTTTTTTTTCATTGGTAATAATGAAATTCCTATGGCATCTGACTACAAAGGTTATGAAGAGGAAGAATATTTTGTCGATTCTGATTATCAAAAGGATTTAATCAATTTAAAAGGTGCGGAAGGTGTTGCATTAGGTGTTAATCCAGAATATAAGGGTTACAATATTGGCGTTGGTCTTTTAAGATATATGTTACAAAAAAGCAATTATGATTATATGTGGGGCGGTATGTTAACTTCATTTCAAAACATGAATTTTTGGAAGAGAAGGTCAAAGGTTTTTTTCGATTCCCCATACGTTAAAATGACATATGCTTTGTTGAGGTAATTTATTATCTTCTCCCTAAAGAATATTTCCATTTTCCTTTCAATCTTGGATACATTTCATCTAATTCTTCTTTTGAATATTTTTCCAATCCTGAATTTCTTATGTAAACGCCTCCTTTAACTTCCAAGTTTTCCGGTAACGATTCTATTTTTTCACAATTTGTTAAATTCAAATTTCCACCAACTGTTTCAAGGTATTCGATACTGATTAATGAATAACAACGGTTCAAATGTAAATTGCCACCAACTTTTTTAAGTTTTCCAAGATTTATTAATGAGGTGCAACCATTCAATGCTAAATAGCCACCAACTGTTTGAAGATTTCCAAGGCTGGTTAAAGAGGTGCAATAATTCAAGGATAAATACCCCTCAACTGTTTGAAGATTTCCAAGACTGGTTAATAAATTACTACCATATAAATTTACGTCTCCATATATTACTCTCCAATGCTCTGGAAACTTTTTTATGTTTGTAGAAGACAAATCTAAATCTCCAATAAATCCTTTTTCTTCAAAATTTTTTAATTTAAGTTCAACTATATCTTTTTTTGGTATGTTAAAGAAAGTCATAATATAGTTTGATATGTTGCTTGCATTTTTCAATATTTCTTTTCTGAAAATCTCAAATAAATCTTTGTTAGTATATAAAAATTCCCTCCATTCTTCCAAATCTTCGTCATTTTTATCTTTAAATTGTTGCCCTTCAAAATGAAATTGATATTTTTCCGATTCGTTTTGTTTATTTATAATAATGTAAAGATTTCCCATTTTATTGTAGTATTCAAAACGATTTTCTCTGTATTGATAATCTGGATTCAAGCAATATTTTCCAGATGCTGTACACCATTCTGTATTTACCCCCAGATAAGCGGCTCCTTTTTCGGTTTTTGGAATAAAAACCCACCAGTTGTCAGAACCTTTAATTTCTTCATAGTCAACTCCAGCATCCAATTTTTCGAATATTTCTTTAATTGAAGAATTTATATTTAATATCTTGTCTTCTATTATATTATAAATCTCCGGTAAAGTTTGAACTGTATTAGGGATTGAACGATTATATTTATAAACAAGTTTTAAATAATATTTTGCTTTTGACAAATCTTCCAAAGGCAAGTTTCCGTTCTTAAACATATTAAGGAGAAGTTTTGCATATCTCCCGACTTTAATACCCGGAATTGTTTTCGGGTCAGCTTCTATTATCTTATCAAATATATCTCTTTTTATTTTTGAATAATATTTCTGATATATTTCATCTGGAGATAAAGTTTTTTGTTCGACCAAATGATTAACAAATTCCCTAAACTGATTTTCGGTTATTAATATTTCCATTAAATTAAAGGTTGTTCATCAATTCTTTCAATCTATAATAATTTATTTTGTTATAACCTTCATTTTTCACCTTTTCAATTGTGGCATTAATTGTTTCAATATTTTTATCTTCCTTTTCTTCTTTTATTAAACTTTCAAGTTTATCCAAAACTTCAGTTTTTTTAAGTTCAAAATCTTTTTCAAGTTTGCTATCTTCTTCTGTTAAAAGAAAAATTAAATCATTTCTTGTGGATTCATCCAATGATTCAATATATTCAGATATTGATTTATTTGCCATTTTAACAACAGAAGAAATTGGCCAAAAAACATTTGTTTCGTATATTTTAGGTTTTTCCATCAATAGATTCATTATATTGGTTTTATGTTCCAATATCTCACCTATTGATAAATTTTTATTGTTTGTAACAGCGTCAATGTCTTTATACTTGCTGGTCACATCAATATCCACTTTAGGTATTTCAACGTTTGACAATAATTCTTTTATTTGACCAATACCTTCCTCAATAAAATCTTTGGCTTGTTCCTTAGTTAAACCTTTGGGTGTGCTTAATTCGTCATATAACAAATATAACTTAGCCAAATCTTTATTTGACAAAAAGTTCTTTTTGAAACCTTTTACATTTTCTGAGAAAACTTCCTTATTGGTGTAGGAGTTCACAAAATTCTCTTCTATTATTGTTTTTATTTGACCGAAAACCATATTTTTTTGTTATATAAATATCTATTTATTAAAAATAGCGTAAAACCCAACTATCTTCAGTGGTTGGGTAGTTCACCCGAACTAATTATTTTATCCACATCTTTTTCAATTTCCATTAAAGATTTTACACCCTGTCCGAAGTCAATATGTTTGGCACCTTTCAATATATCATTTTCAATTAAAAGATTTAAACTATTAAACCTGTTTTCTGCCGCCACTTCTGGTTGCGGCGTTTCACCTCCCGCTGGGGGTGGCATTTCTGGCAATCCGCCCAATTCTCCCCCACCCATTTCTGGCAACCCACCAGTTGGTGGTGTCTCTGTCGTTTGTTGTGCGGTTGTTGCACCAGAGGTGCTTCCATATAATTTATCCAAATTATCAAAAAGACCAGTTTTCTTTATAATTAAAGGTGTTGCTTTAAGTTCCTCACCAACAGCCCTTTCTATTCTTTGTTGTTGTAAATCAATTCTAATTTCCTCGTCTGAAAAACCAAATATATGTTTTTTAGCCCAAGTAGCCGATACCGGTTGAATACCACTTCCGGGGTCGGCAGTAGCATCTTTATATAACAACATTTTTTCTTTCCAAATATCAATTTTTAATAAATCGGCCTGTGTGGACGGGTTAGTTAATGTTAATGTAAAGTTTGTTAATTCATCTTCAAAACCCAATAGGTATAAATGTACTATCGCTATTTTGTTCAACTCTGCAATCATTGACTTTTGTATCCTATTTATAGTCCTTGCAAACCTTATATCTTGTAAAGCCAATGTTTTACCATCCCCTACAGCTTCTTCAAAACCCAAAAACGCTTTTGGTATCCTAAGTGCTGTGACCATTTTTTTCTGTATGTATTCTATATCCGCTATCTCCCCTAAATTTGAATTTTTGATGAAAATACCAGATTCAATTGCAAATGTATGATAATTGTGGAATATTTCGTTACCATCAACTGTTATGGTGCCGGTATCCAACTTTTCATTTAAAATTTCAATGTTTGTAATTTTATGGTTATGTAACTTTTCTACAATTTTAAATTTACGCTTTCTTTTTGAATTTTTAGTTATTTTGGTTAATTTTTTATTGCTTTCGCTTTTAAAGTCTATCCATCTATGTTCATTAATACTCCACACTTTTTTTGTATTAGAAATATCTTCCTTCTTTGAATAAAATGGCATTAATGAATCCCCAACCTTTAAATCCTTTGCTTCTATAAAACCATAATATCTATGTACAAATTTATGGTCTGGGGTTGATATGACAGTTTTACCGTTATCTAAAGTTATTTTAATTACATCTGCATTTTTTCTGGTCACACCAGCCCATGTTATTAAACCCGGTGCGACATCCCCAGTTTCTGGATTACAAGAATAAACCCACAAACCCCTAACACCAGAATCCCACTCTTGTATTATATCTGAAAGTGAAAGGGTTCTACCGTCCAATAAAGGAATTTTTGTATCTAAAGAAATGCAAGCCCCTGCCAATGTTTCAATTGGATTTGGTGCCGCTGGGTCTCTAACCGGAATAAAATAATCTTGGTCGACGGCCATTTGATTATATCTTAAATCAACATTTCCTGTTTTAGAATCTACTATTTGCTCCCTTTTAAACTTGTTTGCCACCCTTTGTACATAAGCCTCCACGTCATTATCATCCATATTCCCTACAAATACTTTAAAAACCCTTCTTTCTGGAGCCCTTGAAGTTCTATATATTAACATGGCATCTTCTGCAAGCAATAATTGTTTCCATGTGCGTCTGGCTTTTTCTAACATACTGGTCCCATACGGAAGTTTCCTATCATCCCCCAACAATCTAAAGTGGGCAATTTCCCATGGTTGGAACTCCATGTTTCTATTTGTCCATCTAAAATGTAGGCTTTTTGTTGGTTCTGATTTTTCCAAATATAAAGGCGATTTTTCAGAACTGCCCGGTTCAATCCTTTGTATTTCAATATTTGGTAATTGATGGCAACCAACAATCCCTTTTTCTGGGTCTAATTTAAGATATACAAAATTATCACCATATTTGCATGTGTTCCTTGTCCACATGGTTAGGTTTGTGTTTATGTCCAATACATTAACAAATAAATCGGTTAATATGGATTGTATCCTGCTAGATTCAGAAAATATGCTCAATATATGACCATCTTCATTTGTGCTTGTCGATTCTTCAGCGTATATATCCAATGCAGCAGATATTTCAGGCGTATATTCCATTGATTCGTAATCATACACACTGGATAATCTGGTGGGTTCATAATATACAGCCTGAGAATACATATTATGTTCCACTTTAGCCCATTGGCCGGATAAATACCAAGTTTGTTGTGCTTGTAATTTTTCTTTTTCAAACTCAGCCTTGCTGGTTGTCCTTAAAAGTTCTTTTTTATCAAAACTATAAACAGGATAATCCTGATTTGATAATCCGTGCGGCCCGAAATAGCGTGACAGTTTCTGCCAAATAGTTAAATTATTATTTTCCATATTTTAAAATTATATGATATATTTTAAAAGTAGAGTGTTAATTCATATATTGAAAAACCACTTTTTCTTATTCGTGAATTTTTTGAAAAGTTTTAAGTCTTTATCGGAACCAAGGATATGGGTTTCTGCAAATTTGTTCTTTACTGCAATTGTTTTTCCTCCATATTTTTCTTGTCCGTAGTCAACCCCTATTACCGAATCATATTCTTCTGGTGTGTAGGCAGGGGATGTTATTTCCGGGTCTAATTCTGGGTCTGATGAACCTAAAGGTTTATCTGAAAACATCGGGTTTTTTGTATTTATGATAGCTGCCGCTATATTGCCTTTCCATAAATTTGAACTCATAACATAATCCAAAGATGTTGACCAAAATGTTATATAATATCTTTTGTCAATTTCTTTTAATTCTTTTAAACTTCCGTGGTAAACAATATCTTTAAATTTTGAGTTTGGAAAGAATTGATTCAAATATTCTTCATATTGTTTTTTTGTTCCAATAGATGCAAGCAATGGATTTTTGTTAAAAACAAAATCAATTCCAGATTGCATTTCATATGAATTGCTTTCAATTAATATATTTGATAATTCCCTAAACTGATTTTCTGTTATTAATATTTCCATTGACTATAATTATTTTTTACCTCCGCCAAATAACCAATTGTATTTCATATAATCATCTCTAGTGGCAGTATTTTGAAATTGCCTATGTCTGGCCTCAGTTTGTGGTATCATGGGATTAAAGAAATCAGAACGGTCTTTGAATGGGTTTTCTGTTGATTGCCAAGAATTTAACATTGCTTTTGTGTGGTTTGTAACTTTTTCCAAAGATTGAAAAGACTTCTCCGCAACATACAAAGCCATTGAAATTGCCATTATGCAATCGTCATGGTGTCCTTTTTGATGGTCTGGTCTTCCGTTTATATAAATAAATGTGTTCATTTCATTATATAAGCGTTTTGAATATATTTTAAAACCATGTCTCAAACCTTCCTCAAAAGATGCTATTATTTGAACCCTTTTATTATTAAAATTTATTCCCGGTATTTTTTCCAATAATTTTGGGTCGTACTTCCATTTATTTGTCGTGTCTGAATTGTCATAGTACATATTGGTATAACCTAATTCCTGTAATTTTCTTGCTGTCGCAACCCCCATACCTCCGGTCAAATCTACAACAACAAAAGCCTTGTACATGGTCGCCCATTTAAAAACCACTTCTGCAAGAACGTCTGGGGGTATTTTACCTACAAATTCAAGAACTTGTTCGTTTGTATCAAAATCAATTATTTCTATGGAAGAAAAATCTTCAGAATCCCCACGGCTAACATCCGCACCCAACACATACCTATGCCCATTTTCAGGTTCTTTAAATATCCACAATGCGTTACCCATTAGTTTTGTCGGCGCATCGGTTATCATATTTTTACCTACGTTCTGTATTATTTCTGCGCTAAATACGTTATCACCAGAACCCAAAAACCTTCCTTCAATTTCCTGTGATACTTTTCTCCTGTCATATTTCAGTTTTTTAACCATCCCCTCAAACCAAGTTGAACTTGGTTGATAACCCTGCTCAATATATCTTGTCACCATATCTTGGTCTCTGTCATAAGAGTTGGTATGTGATAAATCTACTATTAAATCATTGGAGTATTGTTCTCTATTGAGTAAAAAATGTATAATGTCATCAGTTTTCACCATGTATAAATCTTTGGTGTACCTTGGGTCTCGATGCCACAACATTTCTGTTATCTTAAATTCATTTATACCCCTTAATGCTTGGTCGTATATTTCGTAATATATTGGGTCATAACCGTTTGGTGTTGATATAACAATAACCTTACCACCAGTGTTGTGCGAAATTATACCATTGCTAATGAAAGAATGCCCATTTGGTATTTCTAAGTCATAGGTGTCGTCTTCAAATGTTTCAATACTAACTATTTCATCGTAAAAATATTTTTTTGATTCATCTTTTGTTTGCCTATTTTTTAATTTACCTACATATTTTTCTTTTTTATTTTGTTTTCGACTAAGCCTAAAACCAATTTCATCAAAAAACCTTTCAATGTATTCTTTTCTTATGTAAAGGTTATATATCTTTGTTATGTGTTCTTTATTATGTAATACAGATGATTGGGATGTTTTATCTTCTGTGTACCTAATATAAGATTGTACGCCAAAATTCAAAAGTAAAAGTTGAAGCTGGGTTGCCAATTCTTTTGATGTGGTACTATACTTAACCCCATTGTCAAAAGCACAACCATCGCCATCAAACATACCTTGGATAAATGCTTTTATTACATTTTTTGAACTTCTTAATATAAACGAAGGGATTTTCTTATCCCTTGCTTTTACTTGCTCAAGGCCAATATATTCTTTAAAAAACCTTGTTAAATAAGAAGAGCAATAATAAAAATGATATTTTCTGGATTCTTTAAAACCAAAATTTTTTAAAAAGTCTATTATTTCTTCATCCCCATTGGTTATTGAGATTGTATTTTGTGTATAGTTTCCTTCGGCAACAAATAAACCCATCAAATAACACAAATCCAAATCATCGGACAGTTTTGACGGCAATTCATATTTTTTTTGTTCGTTATAGTGTTTTAAATCAAAAATTATTTCTTTGTCTTGACCAAATAAATTTTGGTCATATTGAAATTTTATTCTATCCCCTAATTTTAAATCTTCCATCCGAACCCAATCTTCGCATGAATTATCATTGACCAACAAGGGGTGTTTGTACGAGCCAGTTAACTCATAACCAAACTTTGTTGTTATTTTATAACACGTGCTTCTTATAGATTTGAAAGTGTTTTTAATATCGGCAATTTCAGCATCTTTGTTTATTACTTTGAAACCTCCGGCGTATTCGGTGAAACCAATTTTATCTTTTTCTTCTATAATCTCTTTTAATTGAACCAAACCGCTATCAGTGAAAATATAAGAGTTCTCGTGAACACATCCTAGCGAGGCCATACAAGCCGCCCAGAAGTCAGAATCTGCTTCTATATAAGCGGCTTCGTCAAAAATAAGTATAGTTGGTGTATAACCCCTCAATGCGTCTTTTGATGTTGCGACAGCTTTTACTTCACAATTATTTGTTAATTTAAAATGCCTTGCTGAGTTTTTTTCCGCTGAAAAAGTAACACCCACCCAAGATGGCCATTGTTCGGTAAAACTACGTATTTTATTGGCCATTTCAACTGCTGTATCCAATTTGTTGGCAATTACCAGAACTTTTTCTGGGTTATTTTTTTTGCTGAAAACAATTTTTTTTGAAGCCCAAGCAGCAGTTACCGTAGATACGCCAGCCTGTCGGTACTTTAGTGCTATATTTTCATTATAACCCTCATAGTCTTCTACCAACTTTACTTGGTCTGGAAACAAATCTAATGGAACGTATTTTTTTACGGTGTTATCATAAGTTTGTAAATATGTTCTAAGACAATATGGTGCGCTTTTTATACATTTTGCAGATTCTAATAAAACTTCCTCTCTTGTCATAATTTTTTAACGTAATATCTATTTATATATATTGTAATTATTTAAAATTTTATTAAAATGTTGTTAAGCGAATTATTAAAATATATAATAAAGGAGTCTTTGGGCGAAACTTCAAAAACAAATAATTTAATTTTATACCATGGAACCAGAAAAAATTTTAACGTTTTTGATTTGAATTTCTTTAATAGTGGTTCGGCAGATGGCGGGTGGCTGGGATATGGTATTTATTTGACAAACGATTATAACTATGCTGAAAGTTATGGAAATGTGTTAGAATGTGAAGTTAAAATAAATAACCCATATGTTTTAACTGATTATTTATATTCTACTAGACCAGAAAAATTAAATGATGAATTAGGCACACATAATGCAAAACAAACCACAAAAAAATTAATTGAAATGGGTTATGATTCAGTAGTGCTTACATATATTGATGAAAGCCGTAGCTGGTTGGATTATTTCATTGAAGTTTGTGTTTTTAATCCAGAAAATTTGAAAATAATAAATAGATATAAACATGGTGATGATTCATTAGAAGTTAATTGGAAAAGAGGTTATTCGGTGTAATTATTTAAAATTTTATTGAAATGAAGTTTAGAAAATTGATAATAGATATTGTGAGAGATATTTTAATTGAGCAAAAAACAATTGATGTGATATTGGATAAAATCAATAAAGTGGGGTTCGATAATTTAACTAATTTTGAAAAAGAAATATTATCAAAAGCAACAGAACATTCTGAAATAGAAAATGATACCATAAAATGGTTAGATTCCAACTATCTGGATTTATATTTGTTTGAAGAAAAGAGGAGGTCATTTGGTGTTGACAAAGAATTTATTTTATTTTTAAACAATGAGATGGAGATGATATTTGAATACAATAAATCCAACAAAACATTATATGTTTCATATGAAGATATAATTAAAAATTTGGGGGAACATTTTGATAAAAAATCTTTTAAAAAATGGTTTGAAGATAACTATGGTATTGAAATTTTAAATATTGACTATTATTTTGAAAATATTTGATTTTTTAAAAAATAATGATTAAATTTGCGGAAAAAAATTTCATTATATGAAAAAAACAATTCGTGAATTACAAATGGAACAATATGGCCGGGAAATTAAATGGTCGAATATTGGACAAAATATATATGAAGATTTAGCCGATGATAATTTTTGGCTATATTTTAACATTGATTACAAAAAATGTCAAACAACTGATTTGCTTTCATTATTGCAAACAATAATAGTTTATCAAAGCAGGACTATTGCGACTGAAGATAAAGATTTGTGGTTTCAAAATGTAGATAAATTTTTGAAAATTTCAATTGCAATAAAAGCTGAATTGTTAACAAGGAAACATATTCCCAATAAAAAAGAAAGGGATGAAATTAGAAAAGAAAAAGCAAAAAATAAATTTTAAATCATTTTTTACTCAAATAATATTTTTTGAATATAGGAATTTTAATCAATTCATTAAAATCAATATCTAAAATTTCTATGGTTTCACGAATCATATCGTTATTAACAAAACCTTCTTCGCCGCCAAAAATACTGTCCCATTTTTCAAATATTGATTCCTCGTCACCCACAAAGTACCATTTAATTATTTTAATGGTACTTAAATTGTTTTTTGGTACAACAACAATATCGGAAAAAGTTGCACCATCAAATATGTCTTTAATTATGTAATTTTCTTTATTATTAAAAGCCAAATTTAAAACATCGTTTGGGTTTTTACTGCGTAATGATGTTTCTTTTACATTATCAATCATTACTTTGCAAACAAAATATTCGGTGTAAAACTCGGCATTTTCTTTTTCTGTGGTGAAAAAAAACCCATTAAATTTTTTGTTGGCTGAAACTATTCCACTTCCAATCATTGATTGGTCGAATGTTTCAAATGGAATTGCACTACTTGAACCGTGATATGCTACAATTTTATCTTTCTGATTTTGTTCATTTAATTTTTCTTTTACAGAAGAAGATAAAATTTCTTTCAATTTCATAATAATTCAAAGTTTGAATAATATTGCTTAAATTATTATCTTTCATGAACATAATTCCATAAATCAATTAAATTTTTACCAATTTTAGCTATATTGCGAGGCGAATAATAATATTCTCCAGAAACGCTTGTCTCAATAACATCTTTCATTGGCACTAATTTACTATATATCTTTCTACCTTGTCCTGAATCATATGCTTGTTTAGCATCTTCATGATGAATATAAACGTAATCCCCCCATTTTATAGGTGAATCTCCTGCTCTGAATATTTCTATTTTACCATCATCTTTCAACCTTGTACCCCTATTTAACCTTGTGAATCTTTCTCTTAAAAATGAATGTTCTCTATTATGTCCCAATTTATTTCTATCGAGAAAAGAATCAAATTCATAAGGGTCGTTAAATTTTTTTGCAATGTTAAATAATAATATTAAATCACCATCTTTATGTTTAATATTCTCATTCAAATACTCCAAAAGCTCTTTTTTGGTTATTCTGGGTTCTATTTCATTTATCACTTTTTCATTTTCTGATTCGTTAAAATAATGCAACGGTTCCTTGCCTTCTTTTATTGATTTTTTAACACCCTTTACACATCGCTCATATTTTTTTTCTTGTGCGGGTGTCCATTTGCTCCTTTCAGTTGTCCCAAATTCTTTTCCCATTTGTGCTGTGCAAATGCTCCAAGGATTATTTTTTTCCCTTTCTTCTTCAATTTCACCCTCCATTCTAACATTAAAACCAGATTTTGCCAAATTTTTAGCTAACTCTTGGTCGGCTTTTTTAACAGCAATGGTTCCGGTTTTTGATGTGGTGTATTGCTCGACCACAAGTTTTTTGTGTAAAATATTTACTTGATTTTCATTCAACTTCTTTAGGGTTTCCATGCTAAAACCTAACTGGATAAGGTCTATTAATTCTTTATTAATTTTCATATCTATTTTTCGTTAAAATGTTTCTCATATTCCAATATCAAATCCCTTTCATATAATTTGTCGCATACTGTCTGCTCTGAATCGCCAAACCCGAAAACCAATCTTTTTTGATTTTCATTATAATCTATCTCCCAAGCCAAAGCAATTACATTATCAGATGCGTCAATTATTGAAAAGTAATCAGAATTTTGAACCAATTCAAACTTTATATTGGTTTCTTTTATAACACCGACTTTTGTTACATATTTTAAGTCAGGAGGTTTGGGATATCCTGAAGCTGGTTCTTTATCCCAGTTTTCACCCCAAACCTCCAGAGTATTTGAAAATATAAATTCGTAAATGTAATCGCCTTTGTAATTAGACCCTAACTCATTTACAAATATAAGTTTGTTTTCTGAATTAATATCTTCAAACATATCATCTATTTAAGCAGCGTCCTTTTACCGTCTAAATCGACTTTAAGCCTCTTACCGTTTTTCTCGAATACAAGGTTTTTCAAGTTTGTTTTACCCACAAATATAGCAGATGGGTGTTTTTTAAGTAATGATTTTGAAGATATTTCCTGCTCCTTACTTTCTGATAAACGATTTATTTCTTTTAGTGCGTTACCGACTAAAGTATTTTTTCTATCCTTCTCCTTAGTTTCACTTTCGCTCAACTCAAAATAACCACTGATTATTTTGTCAATTTTAGATTCGTTATATCTTTTTAAATGGTCATAACTTTCGCCGGCTTCTTGTTTGAATGGTTCGACCTCATCCCCCTCCAAATCGGGCATTTCTGGTTCTGGCATTTCTGAACCCATTTCAGCGCCTTCCTCACCGCCTTCGTACTCTTCTCCCTTCTCTTCAATTCTTGAAACAATATCTTCCATATCCTCTGGTGTGAGTTGTTCTAAATCTAAGGCAGAAATGAGCATGTTCATGACATACTTCACTTCATCAGAGGTCATACCCTTTTCTCTATCAAGAACCCTTAATTTATTGGCCAGATTCCCAGTTATTTTTTGTATGGTTTTAAATGTAACCTCATCATCTTCATAGGCGTCTGGTGTTTCGATTGGTTGTGTAGCCCCACCTAAATCCAAATCACCAGAATCATCCATTGGCATTTCGGCGTCTGGTATATCCATACCACCTTCTGTTGGCGCTGGGGGCAATTCAGGGGAAGGAACAGGGGGTGGCATGTCCGGTACTTCAGCCGTCGGGGGTTCTGGCATAGGGGCTGGTGGGGGTGTAGGGGTCTTTAAGGTGTATTTTTTTTGTTCGCCAAATAAAGACAAACCCTCTTCATTGCCATGTAAAGAATTTACCTCTTTTGCTATAAGGTTAAGTCTTTTTAACCCCTTTCCATAAGAAGGGTAATATTTTCTGTTTTTCATCGGTTCGATGTAATCAGCAGTAGATTCTGTCAAACCTTTTTTAATAACATATCCAAGCCTTTCTTTAACAATAAAATATTGTTCGCCGTCAACCATTTCTATTTTGAAATCTATTTTTTCAGTTTCATTTAATGGATTTGGTACATTTTCTTTATATCTAGAAATTTCTAAAATTCTATCAATTTTAGCTTGACCTGTTAATTTTTCGCTACCTATCGGTTTTAACTTGCTCATTTTATTTTTAATTTTTAAGAATTTAATCCAGAGAATCCCCCAATGGTGATTGAGGAAAAATCAATAACTGTGTTTATTTGGCTTGTGCTGTCACCCGGGGTTTCTTGTCTATAGTTTATTGGATGTGGAGCCGGTCCTAATGAAGCATCCCATGTTCCCCCACTGAAAGAACCCAATTTTTGTTCGCTACATTGATAATACGTGTTTGCACTTATGGTTGCCATAAAATTTTAAATATAAATATTTTGTTTTTTCGCTTTTTCTTAGGCTATTGAAGTTATTATCTGGTTTAGTTTTGATTCATAGTTTGGACTTGAAGCATATCTATAACCAGAAACACTTTTAAAATTACCCAATAAGTCTTCTGCTTTTTTACCCTTTGGTAAATATAATCTTGTCATTGTTCTATAATACGCTTCAACACCCCTTTCAAAAGAGGAAAAATATCTATTTTTACCAATATCTGTATTGCCAATATTGAAAGGGTTTTTTGTCATTATTGGTCTCGAATTTTTATCACTTGAAAGGCCACCCTCCAAAGCTAATTGTGCGCAAGCCAGTTCGGGTGGGACATAACCCGCATACTGAAATTTTTTAGCTGAATCAGCCATCATTGTACCTGTTACTGGGGAATTTGGATTTCTACCTTTTATAAAATTATCGCATATTTCTTTATATTTCTGATAGCCTTCTGGATTGTTTAAATCAACGTAAGTAAATTTTTCAGACTGTTCAGGTAATTTATAGTTTGCTTTTGTTAAATCAGAGTCTTTAAAATTTATGGATTTTAGTTTTTCAATTATTTTATCAATATCTTTTTTACCTAAAACAACCCCCTTTTCCAAAGAATTATCAGCCCTAAACTTATCAATCGCAGCATTTGTTTCATTTCCAAATTTTCCGTCTGCCCCATATTTTGATAAAGGATAACCTAATATTTCCAAAGCCCTTTGAACCCTTTCCACATTTGGGTCATATTTTTTAGGGTTTAAGGTAAAAACTTTAGATTCAACTTGTTTTCCAAATTTTGTAAGTTCATTTATAAAATTTGACGTTCCACCAAAGAAGTTTGTTAATTGCTCTTGAATGTATATCTCCAATGATAACTCCTTGTTCTTTTTATCTTTTAACGAATCAAATAATTTTTTCATTGCACCACTTCTTCTTATATATTTAAAAACCAAATTCTCATAAGAGTATTCGCCTTCCTTGGATAAACCGGCAGTTCGGTATTTTTTAAGTTTTTCTTTTAAGGATTTTACTTCTTTTTTATATTTCCCCAAGTCTTGTTTTTTTGATTTGCTTATAAGGTCTTTTATTTTATCTAACCAATATTTTGTTTTTTTAGTTAATAAATCTTCGTCTATTTCAAAATCTTTTTTGGTCGGTTTTTTTATCCATTTATTATTTTTTATAGAATATACCCCAGATGAATAATGTTTCTCTTTAGAGTCTTGCGGGTATATTTCTACATCATGTTTTTTTATTTTAAATTCATATTTTTCATTGAATATTTTCTTTTTTGTATCAAAAATTTCTTGATACAATTTTTTGTTTTCTTTGAATTGTGAATAATCTATAACTATATGCAAATCAATATCTGAGTATTGAGACCAATTGTAATTTGCCAAAGAACCAGACATGGTAATGTCTTTAACTGAAAATTTTTCATCGATAGACTCAATAAATTCTTTTGCTATTTTAAGAAGCCTTTCCCTTACTTCTTTTTTAAGAACAAAACCATCCCAAATATTAGGACACAATTCATCTTTTTGGGTAAAACTATCTAATATATTATTTTCTGGCATATTTGTAATTTTTAGCTATATTTTTTGAAAAATAACTACCCTGAGATTCGGCCAACCTAAATCTGGTATATTCTTGGTGAGGAACACCATAGTATTCATAACAAATGCCATTGTTAAAAATAACTTTAAGTGTTTTATTTGTGGTATTATATTCTGTGTTTGAAATGTTTGATGATTTTATGGCGTTTTTTATAACATCACCTACAATTTCTTCTTTTAATATGGACATTTATTTTTTCCATAAATATTTAATAAAATTAAAAAGCCCCGCCATTTCTGACGGGGCTTTTTAGTTAGGACAAATTAATTTTAATCTTTTCTCTTTTGGTTACTTTTGGGATTGTTATTTTTAAAATCCCATTTTCGAGATTTGCGCTCAATTCACCATATTTTGAGAAGTCGCCCCAAAATTTTTGTTTAAAACTTTTGGTTTTTTCCTCGCCTTCAAATAAGTAAGTCCGTTTTCCGCTCACAGTCAAGACACCACTTTCAACTTCCAAATCAATTTCATCCTTTTTGTAACCGGGTACTTCAACATGGATTAAAACGTCCTCACCCAATTTTTCTATTTCGTAATTTGGGCGGTTTCCGCCATAGTAGTTAGAATTGAACCAGAATGAATTTGTGTTTGCCATAATGTTTTTTTTACTAACAATAATTCAATATATGTACCATTTTAAAAAATATGACATTTTTTCAGGAATTAAATATTTAAAATGACTTTTTGTCAAGACTCTTGAAAAAACAAATAAAACCCTTATTTATTATATAAAAAGAAATATGGTGGATTACGTTGAGGATGACGACAAAACTAACAAGTCAAGAAAAAGAGGAGATGGTACACCTGTTCTTGACAACTTTTCCAAAGATTTAATTAAAGCCGCTGAAGAAGGTAAATTGGATAACGCTATTGGTCGGGATAGTGAAACAAAAAGGTTGGCCAGAATATTAGCCAGAAGAAAAAAGAACAATCCCATAATCATAGGCGAAGCCGGTTCGGGTAAAACAAATTTGGTAGAAGGTCTTGCTATTTTAATGCAAAAAGGTGAATGTCCCAAAAACCTTCAAGGTAAAAGGCTGGTTTCTTTAGATTTAAACTCAGTGGTTGCTGGCACCAAATACAGAGGCCAATTCGAGGAAAGGATGAAAGTCATAATAGACGAACTTAAAAGCAATCCAAATATAATCATATTCATTGACGAAATACATACTTTAGTTGGTTCCGGTAACTCTGCTGGTTCTATGGACGGTGCCAACATATTTAAACCTTCTTTGGCTAGTGGTGAAATACAATGTATAGGTGCGACTACTGCCGATGAATACCGCAAATTCATTGAAAAAGATAAAGCCCTTGAAAGAAGGTTTCAAACCATACATTTAGAGCCGCCCACAGTAGAAGAAACCATCACAATATTAAAAAACTCCAAATCCCGCTATGAGAAATTTCATAAAGCAACATATAGCGATGAAGTAATTGAAGCATGTGTTAAATTAGCGGATAGGTATATTCACAATAGGGTATTCCCAGATAAAGCGTTTGACATTCTGGATGAGGTGGGCGCAAAATTATTGACCGATGTGAAACTACCAGAGCATATTGAAGAACTTAGAAATAGGGCAGCAGAAATACTTAGGCAGAAAAAAGATTTGGTTAAAAATCAGGAATATGAAAAAGCCGCTGAATTGAGGGACATTGAAAGCAAGGTAATAAAAGAATTGAACGACGAAAAAGCTAAATTTGACGCCAAATTATCAAAAGATAAAAAAGTTGCAACATTAGAAGATGTTTATGAGGTGGTCTCTATGCTCGCCAATGTACCCGTAACATCTTTAAACCAAGATGAAAAAAATTACCTTAAAAATTTATCGGAAAAGCTAAAAAATTATGTGGTCGGTCAAGATGAGGCGGTTGAAAAAATAAGCAAGGCAATAAGGCGTTCAAGGGTTGGGGTTAAAGACCCTAACAAACCAAGTGCTTATATATTTTTGGGCAACACTGGAGTTGGGAAAACCCATTTGGCCAAACAAATAGCGAAAGAAATATTCTCATCAGAAGATGCTTTGATTAGGATAGATATGTCTGAATACCAAGAACGTTTCAATATGTCCAGACTTATTGGTTCACCTCCCGGATATGTTGATTCTGATAAATCTGGGGAATTAACAGAAAAAGTTAGAAAGAAACCATATTCTGTTGTTCTTTTTGATGAAGTGGAAAAAGCCCATAGGGATATTTTTTCTTTATTTTTACAAATACTTGACGATGGGTATGTAACAGATGCTATGGGTAGAAAAGTAATTTTCAAAAATTGTCTGATAATATTCACCAGTAATATTGGCGTTAAGAAGTTAAGGGATTTTGGTACCGGTATTGGTTTCACAAAAAGCAACGATGAAGAAGTTAAAAGGAACATCCTTTTGAAAGAAATGAAATCGCTTTTTTCTCCAGAATTTTTGAATAGGATTGATGACACGATAGTCTTTAACCAATTAACAAAAGAAGACATTGAAAAAATAGCTTCAATTGAAATAAAAAAATTGGAGAATAGGTTAAAAGATATGGGTTATTCCATTTCATTCGACAGCAATGTTAGCCCTTTCATTACAGAACTTGGTTATAGTGATGAATATGCTGCAAGAAACATGAAAAGACTGGTACAAAATAAGATTGAAGACTTTATAACAGATTTAATTATAGACGATAATATTGAAAAATCAGAAAATTATGAAATTTTTGTTAATGAAGATGAAATTAATTTCAAAAAACTTTGATTTTTAAAATATTTAACTTATATTTGTGTTTTTAACATGGGGGCGCATTGGAATCGACTGGGTTTGCGCCGTAAATGTAGGCAAGTCGGGGAATGGTAATATCCTCGCCAAAAATTTTACCGAACCACGAATGGCAATACTCTTGCTGAACTTGCTTCTTTGGGTCTTGTGCTTGAAGGGGCTTCTGTTGAACACCAAGCTGTTTAGCAGAGACAGGCCGGGCGGCAAATGCCTGTTTACAAAGCCGTTTTTGTTGACCGCATTAAGGTCGAAGGTTGCACCAATGGACGCCTGATAAAAGTCGCTTGGCCATTTTTGTTGGTTTTGATGTTGGCATAATTTAGATTGTGCAGAAACCAAATATTTGCTGCTTGTGAATAAACAGATAAACTTGTAGTCTACATTTTCGCCTTTCAACAGGACGCGGGTTCGAGTCCCGCCGCCTCCACAAATTTTAAAATTATGAAAAATAATTACAGAAAAACCCTCGCAAGGGGGTTTTTTATTTTTATCTTCCTATCGGGTGTTTTGTTTGTTAAATTTAAAAACAAAACGCCAAACCAAGACCTTCAAATAATTGAAGAAGAAAACTTCCATGAACTAACTTTTAAAGAAAAGAAAGAAAAGGTGTTAAACCTATTGGAGAACAACAATATCCAACACCCAGAGATAGTTTTAGCCCAAGCTATTTTGGAATCCGGCAATTTTAGAAGTAAAATATTCCGGGATAACAATAATATGTTTGGGATGAGATTACCGGAAAGGAGGGAAACTGTTGCTGTTGGCAAACATAAAGGTTATGCCGTTTATGAATCTTGGGAGGATTCCATAAAAGATTATAGTTTATATCAGCAATCAATACTTAGGGGCAAGATTTTAAGTCGTGATGAATATTTAAACTTTTTGGGCAGAAGATACGCGGAACATCCTGAATATGTATCAGTCCTTAAAAAAATGGTAAATTAAACAAATTAAAATATTTATATATAAAAAATGGGAACCAGATTATCAAATAATCTATATATAGATTCAGACATATCCAAAGACGAAATAAATAAAAACTTAATAAACGACCTAATAAAAGCGTCTGAGTCTGCCGCTGGTTTTATGCGGGGCAAATTTGTTGCCAACATAACCACCGCAAAAAGCGACCATTCCAGAGAAACGAAAAGTGGGCGTCAAAGTAGGCATAGCACAGGAAACGCCGTGGATATAGCCGTTATAAACGATGTTAGTTATAAGACAGACAGAGATGGGTTTACCAAACTTGGCAATCTTTTAGTTAAAGAATTGGAAAAACTTGGGTATGTTAAAACAACAGATGAATCGGGTAAAGAAAAAACTATTATTTGGCAATCACCAGACCATTATAACCATATCCACATATCAAACACGCAGGGTGAGGCTTCAACAACCACAACGGGCGATACTCAAACATCTGGAAGTACGTTAGACCAAATAATCGGTACTAGCCAAGATGTTGCCTTATCTTCTTTATTAAAAGGAGAGTCCATAACAGAACAAATTTTTGGTAACAATGACCAATATGTTAAAGATTATACCATAGTACCAATAAAACACAACAGAGAATTGCGATTTGCATTTGCTTCTGGTAGGATAGAATCTATAAGAGATAAAGAATTGGTTATTTCCACAAAAATAGGTCGCAGTAACTATTTCGTTAAATATGAAGGTCTGGATGATATTGACGGTTCTGAAAATGGTAAAGTATACAAAAAGGATAGATTGGGCGAAATGAGTTCGGATGTTAAAGTTACAATATTTGATTCAAAAGGTAGGGTAATTAATCCAAACGAACTTAAAAAACTGATTGCAGAACCATCTGATGTGAAGAAAACAGAAACTGAAAAAGGTAGAAGTAAGAAAAAAGACAAAAAAGACGATTACTTTAAAAAATACAAAACATTTGGAAGCCCAACAAGTAAAAAAGAAGTTGAACAAGGTTGGATATATAAACAAAACTGGTTATATAACCAAATAAAGCAATATTTTGATAGCAAAAAAAACAAACAAAAATGATTAAGTTTTTACAATCTTTGTTATCCTCTAACGGTTCTGTTTCATCCAAGAGGTTTATAGGTATCTTAGCTTCTTTTGTAATGTTCACTATTGCATTGGTTGATTTGTTTACAAACAATACCGTTGAAGATTACATATTTGATGGGTTAATGTGGATTGTTATTGCCGGACTTGGATTTGTCGCAAGCGAAAAATTAAACATGTTTGAGAGGAAAAACGACAAAAGCTGAATATTTATATTTAGCTTTAAGCTATAAAAAACTAAATTTTTTTAAAATGACTAAAGAACAAGTTTTAGGTGTGATTCGTCACGTACTTACGTTCGCTGGTGGTTTCTTGGTAACGAAGGGGCTTGTAGATGAAGGCGTAGTTATGGAAGTTGTAGGCGCAGTAACGACCATCATCGGTAGCGTATGGTCTATTGTGGCCAAGAAAAACGCATAATGCGGATAATTCTTATTTTTTGAAATGGGTCAACCTGAAAAGATTGACCCATTTTTTTTGTAGCCTCACCTAGAATCGAACTAGGAACATGCGATTAGAAGTCGCAGGTTATATCCATTTAACTATGAGGCCATTCTCTAATTACGCCACAAATATAAGAACGTTTTTTCAAAAAATCAAGTTTTTAACAAAAAAAAGAAGGCTGGATTAACAGCCTTCCAAAAGTAGATTGATACCTCCTTTTTTTTAAAAAAAACCCATTTATGAATCACGAACCGACGCTCGATAATCCCTTAAAATCCATATTTTTAATGCTGTCTAAAATTTTTGTGGTTATATTACATACTCCTGATAATAATTTGTCTGTTAGTTTATTTATGAAATCTGTAGATTCTATGGTTTCCAATATGTCGTTACGAAGGAAATCAAATAAACCGCCACCCAAACCAATCTTTTTTTGTAAATTCATTACAAGTGCTTCTATAATGGATTGTACGACTATCTCAGTTATTAACCTGCAATCTTTTCCAACTATAGCCCTTAACAATTTGCCGGGGTTTTTGGTCAATGCTGCAATGAGAAAATTTGTAGCTCCTTGTGGTAAACCAATACCCCTAAACAGTGAATTTAAATAAGGTTCCAGAAATGTCTGTATCAGGGCAGAAAAGGCGTTTGATGCTAAACCGACGCCACCACTTTTTAAAAAATTACCTATTAGGCTTAAAAAATTTTCTGTCAGCAAGTTTTCTTCCTCCAAAGAAGATATCTCTTTAAGGATAACATATGAGCAGATAAATTTTTCTTTTCTGTTCAATTTTTCAAACCCGCCACGGTTTTGTATTGAAACCAGTACTGGATTCAATTTTTCCACAACCATTTTATGTTCAATTAGCATATATTTTTTAAATTTTAAATTTGTTACCTGTTCTAAGTGAGCGCAATTGTGCTATTTTCTTATCTACACTATCCCCACCAAATAACCCATAATTATCATATTTTTTAGAGCAATAAACAACCTTTTCCCTTAACGTTGTAAATTGTGCTTCTGGTAAATTTGTTTGATTTACTTTGTACATGTCGTAAAAATTGTTAATTAATTTGGTGCAAGTTGGTTTGTTTATATTCATTTCTTTAACGGCTTCTCTTGCGCCTTGTGCGGCAGATTTGGCAGACTCTTGACCGGATATTTTTTCATATAAAAAGAAATCCCTATTGAAAACATTATCTCCGGGTTCCCCTATTCGATACTCCTTGTATTGGTTTCTTATTTGTTCAAAATCGCTCACATTCATTTCGGCCATTGCTTCTTCTTTGGTTTTAAGGTTTGGGTTTTTTTGTTTGTAAGCATCAATCCTTGCTTGTTGTTCTTGAGTGGCAGGTAAAGATGCTTGTTTTGTCATAAACTCTTCGCTTTTTGGTTTGTATAGTATAATATCTTTTGTGTTTGGTGGGAAAAGATATGGATAAGCAGCCTTTAAACTATATTCGGTGTAATTATCAAGCGCATCAGCTTTTATACCAAGACTTTCCAATTCTTTTAATAGAAAATAACCGATTTGTTTATAATAATTTAAAATTTTTGCCAAGTTTGGTACAATTATTTGGTCATTCAATTCCGCACAAGACCAAAAATGTTTCAAACCAGAATCAATGTTCCCAACTGTAAACGTATAGTCATCAATGTTAAAATATATTGTATCACCTTGTTTATATATTGGTTTCAAATCTTTATCTACAGATGTAGAATTAGTAATAGCTGTTGCTATTATATAATTTTTTCTGTTATATACAGTGATGTTATTACAAACAGTTTTTTTATTATTACAAAAACACATACCCTTATCAAATATATTTTTTGCTATAGAACTAAATGACGGCAATATATCTTTTGGTTGTGCTTTTGCTTGTTGTTCATTTAATTTTTCTTTTAAATGCGACAACAATATATTTTTTCTTTCTTGTTCAGTTATTTTAAACATTTTTATATTTTTTTAAAAATTTTCTGTTCTTGAATCACCAATTTCTGGCGCGGGCTGAGGCGGTGTGGGTTGGGGGGTTGGTTGAGGTGGTGTAACCCCACCACATATTTGATTTATTTCGTTATCGGTAAGCACATTTTTTTTCATTCTATCTAAAACAGCAGCTTCAGTTCTGGGTCCCCAGTAACCGTCTTGCACTAACCCTAAACAACCTTGCAGTTTTTGTATTGATTCCGAATAGCAATATATCTTGTACGTTCCGCTACACACTCTATATTTACTTGGTTTAGGTTTTTCTTCTTGTTTTTTACCACTTTTAGAGGAAAATAAAGGTATTTCTTGTGTCCCATATATTAAAAATAATTCACAATTAGAATTAAATTTCCACCCACCAATATGCTTACCATCAGTATTAAATGCTTTGAACTTACCGTTTATATCCTCCAAAATTATTCTTTCACTAATTTCTCGTACATTTTGATTATCTGGTGTTACTATATAATAGACACCCTTCTTTTTTATATCTGCACGGAAAGGTTTCACCCTATCGTTTCTATCTTGTAAAAGTTTACCCATGCAATTTTCATTCTTATCTTCACTGCTCAACAGCCATTTTATTAAAAATCCCAAAGTAAGAAAACCACCAGAAAATAGTAAAACATATTTGGCTATTTTTGCAGCAAGACCCCTTTTAAGCCAGTCCATAAACCTATTTGGTTGGTTTATGGGCGGGTGTTGTATAGTTCCGCCGCTGGGTAATTGTGTATTTGTTTGAGTTGGCGTTATTGTTTGTTGATTTGTATTTTTTTTGGCTTTATTTTTTCCTGCTTTATATGCATCATTAGATGCTTTGTATATTTTAGTGCTTTGAACTACTTCATTTTTTTGAGCTTCTAATTTTTTTATTTTTTCGTTTATTTTTGCAATTTGGTCGGGGTTAGTTGATGTATCTCTTCTCTTCACAAGACTGTCAATTACACCTTGAATTTCATCTTCAATTTTTTTCGCTTTATTAATTGCTGCATTACCTTTTAAAGTTTTTAATTCTTTCAACTCATCTGCAAATTTTAATTGTTTTGCCGAACTAGAAGCTAATTCACCTCTTACATTTCTTACAATATCATCCATAGAACCTAAAAAATCTTTCAAACCAGTAAATTTAGCCTCATTAATGGTACCATACATTAATTCATGTATGCGTTTTATATCTTCGGTTAGCAAATTATTCATTTTATCCATTTTTTATCTTATTATTTATATATTCAATACCTTTGGTGATGCCATAAACTTTACCAGCTTCTACACCGCCCTTATATAAAGCGTGTCCAACATTTTCTGCCGAACCCCATTTAGAGCCGATTATGGCTTTATCTCTACTAAATTTAGCCGAGGCGTTATTTATTTTTTTTATTGTTTCAACTAAAAATGAAACTAATTTCTTTAATATATTATATATATAAGTCAAACCAATTTTATTTGCAAGCCAAGCTGCACCATCTCCCAACCATTTAATTAATTTAGAGGCTAATGAACCAATTTTACCTAAAATACTAAATAATGCCCCTCCTTGTTTTGTTTTTACCATTTCTCCAACAACCTCTTCAACAGAAGAAGCTGTTTTTGCTGAAGATGGTGCGGCTTTAAATAATTTGGAAGCTACTTTTGAAACTCCGGGAATCATTCCAATAATATCAAATAATATATTAAACGAATTCGGGGTTCCTTTAATAGCCATATATATATCATAAGCCAATAAAGCGCCATAAGCACTCGTTACAGCCAAATTACCCCAACCTGTAAAAGATAAAAAAGTTTGAACACCAAAACCTACAGTACTAAACATTTTATTTCTCAAACTTTCAATAAAATCCTTCCCTTTTGTTTGAATCCATTGGTCAAAAGAGGCTGCATCTTTTTGTTCGTTTACAAAACCAAAATTTTCATATTTTTCTATTATAAAATCCCAAGCGTTTGACAAATTTTTGACAAAATTAACCGATTCATATGATTCCGAAATAAGTTTTGGTACAAATTTCTTTTCAAACTCATATATGAAATCATATCCGTTCAACCTTTGCATTTTATCAGATAACGCATAGGAAACCTCCCTTAATAATTTATTCAATTTCCCGAAATCCCCAGCATTGTTCTCAAAACAAAATATGGAATTTTCTTTCAAAAAAGATAACCAAAAATGGGTATCAACATTTTCTACTAATTCATTTGTTTGGGTTGATAAGACTTTATCACCACAAAAAATAAATTTTCCGTCAAATGAAATATTCAGCATAACTAAATTAATTTAATGGGTTTGCCTTGCCCCTTGTTGCACCGCTTTCCCATTTCTTTTTATCGTCAATAGGATTTCCCCTTCCCCTTGTCGCACCACTTTCCCATTTCTTTTTATCGTCAATGGGGTTTCCTTTACCCCTTTTTACGCCCGATTCCCATTTGGTTACATTTGCAGGGGTAGAAGATTTTGAAGGTTCCGTAGGTGTGTCTGTAGAAGGTTTGACATCTGTTAATGTATCACTGGATTCCTGTTCATCAAGTTCCAATTCTTCAATTGCCTCAAGTATTTGCTTAACTGTGAAATATCTGTTCATTTTAATATATTTGCGAATCAGGTATGTTATTTGGGTTTAAAGTGTAATACTCATTTAAAAAATTTATTAGTTCGTTATTGTCCAATTCATTATCTTTTTCTTTACCTCCAAAACCATTTTCAATTAATTCTGAATCCAAGAAACCATAATCTTCATTTGTTATTGTATAACCGTAACTTTTGGCCAAATCAAAATCTATATTATCAACTCTTATCAAATCTTCATTGTCTTCGTTTAACCTAAACGAAACTTCCATTATATTTGTATCCCTGTCAATATAACAAGACAATAACTCCTTTATCTCCATATTAAAGAATGTTTAACCTATCCATAAAACGCTTAATCCTAACAACGGATTCATTCATATCTGTTTCAGTATAATCGAATTTAGCTTTTGGGTTTAAATCCTCCACCGCATATCCACATTCAGAACATACGTTTTCATCTAATTCATAGCCACATTCTGGACATTTATGACTTGCAGCCTCTTCATTGGTTAATGTATAACCAGATTTGTCTTTTGCGAAATCTTCCACGTATAAAGGCGTTTCTTTTGGTGCCGAGCGTTCCATTGTCCACCCATTGTAAATGCCTTTGTGTTTATCCAATATGGCCCTTTTTTCATTCTCTGTTACATTAAAGAAGTACGAATTCATAGTCTTTACTTTTTTTACAATATAAATATAGTTTCATTAGAAAAAAACATATGGTACATAATATTTCTATACCACACTTTTTTACTAAAATAAGGATAGAACATTTCTATCAGCATGATGGTAGGGTTGGTATGACAGACGTAATTGTTTTTGGTGCGCAATCAGTAGCAGGAAGGGCTTTGACGTTTCACATTTTAACCGATGACGGTTGCATGAGAAGCCGAGTGCCAATCCATATGTTGGCTTGGAAAGAAGATAGCGAAAAAAAACCTTTGGATTATCTGCAACTTTGGGATTGCTTCGGATATAACATATCTTGCACAGTTTACGAATATCTTGACCAAATGAGGGTCAAAACTTTCTTTAAAGACGGAAGTTCCATGTGGGGGTCATATATGATGACCTTTGATTGGTTTTTAAACCCATCCAGCGAAGAACCCACTCAATACAAATGCGCCCACATGATAAGGTTGGATGATGGAAATTATACACTTCAACCAAACAATAGGCTCATGTGGAAAGACATGAGTTTCACGACCAAAAAGTTTCCAGATAAACCAGATTGGAAAGTTGATGATAAAACTTGGATTTGTGAGAAAACATCCGATAGCTGGATATTAGAGGGTGATAATTCGTTTTACTACGATATAACCGAAAAAAAATAAATTTAAAACTTTGATTTATGCAAACATTAGTCTTTAACTCAACAGAAAAAACCGTTGAAATTTTCCCAGACATGGCTTTGAAAAATCCATATCTGAAATATGACAATGTGCCGACAGTTAGGCCAAAAGAGGGTTATTATGAGGTTATCAGAAAAGATAACCTTGATGATGCTGTAGCCTATCCTGTCGCACGTTTTCCGATTAGCGGTACAAATATGATTATCGAGAAAAACTAATAAAATGGGGGGTATTTAGCCCCCCATTTCAGTTATTTCCACTACCAACCTACCGTTACCTTTTATTACCCTATGCCACTTCAAGGCGGGAATATAAATAACATCTCCTTGACCTATTTTAACAGGAAGCCCATCTTCATCCTGAAAAGACCATCCCCCAGATTCTAAAATAAAAACTTCTCTATCTTTTAAATCTTGGTGCCATTTCAATTCTTCCTCATCAACATTTGGGTCAAAAACCCTTTTAATTTTTCCGTCTTTTATTTCTTGTTCAAAAGGCAAATTATCCATATTACCAATATCTGTTTGATTTGTTTTTACCAGAAAATCTTGGAACCCTACAAGCCCAATAACCGGCAGTGGTTTTATCTTTCTTTTGGGAGCATTTATGCCTTGCGGCAAACGATTTAACCGCTTTTTTGTTTCCGGTTCTGGTTCGCATATTTGGGTCTCCAAAGGTAACTTTTTTAATTGTTCCTTTTGGTGTTTTTACATACACAGCGAATTTTTTGGGTCCGCCCGGAGTTCTAAACGGTTTATTCAAGTTCACTTTTTTACCCCTATGCACAGCTTCGTTTAAAAATTCCTCATCTACCGGGAAAGGTGCATCCAAATATACCTTTTCACCTTCTACCATAACAAATTTACCCAAGTCGCTTTGAACCATATCCAAATCATTTTCGTTTAAATCAATGAGTTCTTTCTCCCAAAGGTTTCTGACCTCATTAATTAAGTCGAAATACTTTTGTGAATATAACATAAAAACATTTTCGGTCAAATTTATTTCATTATCAATATGGTATTGCAAATCTTCTGAAATTATTGCCCCAGAACTTATTTTCATGGGTTTTTTTTCCACATGTTCCCTTAATAATTCCTTAATTTTAAATTTCTTATCTTCCATTTTATTCTTTTTAGATAATTATATTAAAAAGAAAAAAAATGGACATAACTAAAACATTGGAAAAATTAAAAGGGCACGTACCGGACGTTGTTTTGGCAGAATTGCCAGATGTAATCCAGAAATTTGAAATAAATACAACTCTTAGATTGTGTCATTTTTTAGCACAATGCGCTCACGAATCTGGTGGTTTTAAAGCAAAAGTTGAAAACTTGAATTATTCAGCAAAACGTTTAACTGAAATATTCAAAAAATATTTCCCGACCACCCAAAAAGCATTGGAATATCAAAGACAACCTGAAAAGATTGCAAATTTGGTATATGGTAACAGGATGGGAAATGGGGCTGAAAGTACTGGTGATGGTTGGAGATATAGGGGAAGGGGATATATACAATTGACCGGAAAAGATGCTTATAGACGATTTGGCGCAGCAATCGGTGAAGACATTGTTCAAAAACCAGAACTTGTTGCGTCAAAATATCCATTGTTTTCTGCTGGATGGTTTTTCCATACAAGGGGCATAAACAGAATATCTGATAGAGGTCCAACAGAAGATGTTGTAACTGCCGTAACCCTAAGAGTAAACGGAGGTAGGAACGGCCTTCAAGACAGGTTGTTCCGGTTTAATAATTTTTTTAAAATATTAAATGATTAATTATGAAAATTTTAATTAAAGAGAATCAATTTTATTTTTTGATTGAACAGGTTATTACCCATTCAGAAGGAATGGATGAGTATTTGCGAGGGTATTTGATGGGTATGTTATTCGCTTTTACTGGTACTAAAGCCAGTAAACAAAATGTGAAATCATATTTTACACCAAATGCCATTATTTCAGCAACCGATTACATAGTGCAGTACTTTGCCGATTGCAACACATATGCTTTACTTGATGCCCTTAGAGAAGAGGGGTTATTTAAAACTGGTTACAATATATTTATAAATAGAGCATCAAAAACTCTTGGTTTTGATGAAGAAATATATGGTAAAGAAACAAGGAACGAACTAATAAAACCTTCAAAACCTTTAGAACTGTCAAGATTTTCCATTACTAAGAAGGGTTTAATTGACTATAAACCTTTCTCCAAAAATTAAAACAGCAATATGGATATTTAATGTTAAAAAGAAAATGAAATAGCAATCGATTTTTAAAATATTAAATGATTAATTATGAAAATTTTGGTGAATAATAAACAATTTTTGTTCTTGTTTGAGCAACAAATAAAAGAGCTTGAAGGGGAAGAAAAAGAGATGGTGGATTTGCTTCTAAATGGTTATTTACTTGGAATTTGTGTATTGATGGGGGTAATCCCAGAGAAAGAAATTAAAAATAAATTTACTTCTAATTTTATAATAGACTCTTACAAATATATTAAATATTATATATCAAATTGTGAAAGACATTTTTTAGTGGTTGCGTTAATTGATGAGGGTCCATACAAAATAGGTTATGACATTGCCATAAACAGGAGTTCTAAATATATTGGTTTCCCCGAAAAAATATATGATGAAAAAACACGAAACGCCCTTATTAAACCAACTATTCCTTTAGATATTTCAAAAATGTCAATAGATTCTGATGGGTTAATAGATTATGAAGAATAGCGGTCAAAAACTGCGATATGGATATTTATTGTTAAAAAGGAAATGAACGAACAATCGATTTACGCCGTAATAGTAACAGCAGTTACCGTTTTGGGTTCAACAAGCGCTTGGAGGTACTACGAAAAAAGAGAACAAAGAAAAAAAGAAACCGAAGATTTTATAAAAAACGATTGCAGGGACAGGATAAGTCGATTGGAAGCGTTATTGGAAAGGTCTTCAACCGAAAAGGAGGAAATGAGGACAACAATATTGAGGTTAACAGAAGAAGTTTCCGCTTTAATGGTTAAAGTGGAATATCTGGATAAAGAAAACAAAGAACTGAGAAAACAGTTGGACAAAAAGGGGAGTAATTAACTCCCCTTCTTATTTTTCAAAATTTCAATACAAAACCTTGTGTATTCTTTTGCTTTTGGTGATAAAGATTGGCTTGCATAAACCTTTTCCAAGTCTTTAACCAGTTCTTCACCATGTTCATTCTCCTTATATAATTGAATAATTTTATCAATTGCGCCTTGGCATAAATTCTGGGTTTCATCGTGGTAATTATAGGGTTTAAAACCTTTTAAGATGTGGGCAACCTGATATGCCAGATGTTCACCCCCATCGCTTATGCTGGGATAAAGCCTAATGGTTTTCAACGCTTCAACCATGTCGGTTAATCCGTTAACACCGGACTTTCTTATTTTAACCCCCTTTATATAATCTTCTGCACCTTCCCTGTCCCCAATTATTTCGTCAATACTTTTTACATTTTTTGCATGACAATACCTTTTTTCCTCGTTTTGCTCCCTTAAATACAAATTGCGGATTTCCTCCCGCTCCCCTTCTGATAAATTGAACTTATATGACATATTTTTTTTACGATAAATATTTTACAATTTCCATATATTATTTAATTTTTGTTAAAAATGAAAAACTTATTTATTTTGCTCCTTTTTTTGCCAGTTGAAACCATATCCCAATGGAGACAAAATCCAAGCGTATATCTTGGCCTAAAGACAAATACCGAAAGAATAACATCAATATTTGCAATGGCAGGAAAAAGAAATTATTTTACCTATGAAGTTGGTTATAACTTTCCTAGAGATAACACCATAATCCATCCAAGATATGACGATAGGCAAATATCAATATGGGGACATAAAAAGCAAGCAGACATTGAAAAAACCCTATATTGGTCAACTGGAACCGGCTATAGGTTTAAAAGATATGGTGCAAACGTAGCTGTTTGTATGTATAGGACAAATGTTTTTAGACAGTATTATGACCAAACGCTTTGTTTTTCACCCACAGGTTACTATTCATTTCTTTATGAAAGGAAAGGTTTTGTAACATTCAAAGGGGGGTTAAACGCAAATATAAAAAAATTCAATGTTGGTTATGAAATGGATATTAGAAGAAAAACAAGTTTTTTTTCATTTTCTGTAAAAATATAACCAAAAAAACTTTACAAAATTAAAAAAATACTTATCTTTGTTTTGCAAAATGTGACTTTTTCATTTTTTTGCGTAAAAAAAAAGAATTAATGCTAATTGAGTCAAGATATACCAAATCTTTCATATCTAATTCATTAACAGATAAAAAATATAATGAATTATATGATTTTGCTATATTAATTAATAAGCGTAAGAATCTCATTTCAAATGAAATTAATTCAAATTTACTATTCTATTTGGATTTTTCGTTCTTTGAATTTTTAAAGTTAATGCGAGAAAAGTATAAAGGTTCTATTTCATCCAATTTTGATAAACAACTATATGAAGATGTATTTAAAGCCTATCAAAATAAATTAAAAAGTGCAACGCAAAATATTAAATTTGAAAATATAAAATTTATTGGTTCTGAATTTTATAAAAGAGATGTAAAAAACAAAAAAAGAGGAGATTTTAAGAAATATAAAATTAAAAAAGAATCAACAAAATTAAGTATATGTTTAACATATCTATCCAGATATGGTCATGAAGGAACAATAGACTATATTAATAATCAAATTAAAAATGGTGGTTTATCGAATGACAAAATACTATTTTATAAAAATATTTTACGTCTATGTGAAAAGTTTGGTTTCGATAGATTGTTGTCTCTTGCAATATCAAAGAGAAATAGAATTTTAAATAAATATAAAAAACCAATTGAGTTTAAATCATTAACATTTAGGGGTAGATGTAGATTGTTGGATATAATTTCATATAATAAAAATTTTAACTCAAAAATAAACTCTTTTATTTCTTTAAGTTGGTTAAATAAAGGTGAAAAATTACATATACCCGTTAATTTTAATAAGGAATATCATGGCAACATAAAAGATTATCATAAAAATAATTCAGATTATGAATATATTGTTGTTTTTGCTGATAACGGAAAAGTTAAAATAAATTTTTGTAAAGATGGTTTGAGATATATCCCCGAAGATAAGAAAGAATTTGTCGGGATAGATGTTAATGTGAAAAACAATTTGTTTTCATTATCCAACGGAGAAACATTTGATTATAATAGAAAATTATTAAATGACTTAACTTCTGAGCTTCTCAAAATAGATAAATTAAAGAAAAACAAAGAATACGTTGTAGGGAAGAAAAAACAAAAGAAGCTAAACTCAATAAGAAATAAAATTCAAAAATCTAATGAAAGCCTTTGTGTTGATGTTTGTAAACATTTGAATAAAGAAAAATTTGACCATGTTGTTTTTGAAAACCTGAATAATTCATTTGGAAAGTCATATATTAAGGATGAAAATGATTTAAATTTTAATAGAATTGTTAGTGCATTGTGCATAAGCTCATTAAAAGATAAATTTGAAAGGATTGCAAGAAAATATGATATTGCGTTTAGTACCGTTCATCCAGAATATACCAGTAAAACATGTTCGGTTTGTGGTTGCATAGAAGATGAAAACAGATTAACGCAAGAGCATTTTAAATGTGTAGATTGCGGTTATGAGAATAACGCAGATATTAATGCCGCAATAAACATAAAACAAAGGGTATCTGTAGCCGTGCTG
>JACCDS011289744.1_pt1 | contig 134466 bp, 111 predicted proteins | sample 7446441 | NCBI WGS metagenome assembly JACCDS01 (sample SAMN15323445, study PRJNA562643) | freshwater metagenome | isolation source: river surface water | place: USA:Blue River Watershed | collected 2017-08-17
GGCGGTCATCTGTACATCCAATTCGCTGCCGTCGAGTCCAAGCGCCAAACATTTCTTTATCCCTTCTGCGGAATTGAGCGGATAACTGCTGCTGATGCCCATACCCCCATGTCCGAGTGCCACAATGCTCTGCAGCGACTGAACTGAAATCTGGGAGCGATCGTGGCATGCCCCAAAAGTGAGGGCGGTGATCGTCACCATGGCTATGTACCACTTGCATCGCATAGAATCAATGAATTACAATGATACTCGATTTCGGTAGGATTCAACTTTTTTCTAGGGTACTTTTTGCGGCATATTTACGCAATATGCGTTTTCAAAGTATAACCAAACTCGATTGATAGGGATTCTCCCCCTAATACCCATATTTGAATTTGAAGGTGTTAATTTGAAGCCATAATGAAATACAATCGTTTTGCGTCTACCCTTTTCGTTTTGCTTGTGACCTTTCACAGTGCTTGTAAAGATGAGGTGTTGCCATCTCCTCATGAAAACAAGGATACATTAGAACTCGGACCACCTGTGGAGACCAGGGTTTCAGCAACCAATTACAAACCCGCTTTTCCCGGTCAAACAAGAATCGGCAGCCTCAAGACAAAAACTGCCATTCAATTCAAAATTTTGAGCAGTAGTTTGAAGGATCCATGGGGAATTGCAGCCCTACCAGATGGAAAATTACTCATTACCGAGCAGGGGGGAACCATGAGAACCGCCACACCAGAGGGCATTTTGGGATCGAGTATTTCCAACATCCCTGCTGTAAATTCATCCGGTCAAGGCGGATTATTGGGTTTGTGTATCGACCCCAATTTCACAGTAAATCGCATGGTTTATTGGGCGTTTTCGGAAAATGTAACGGGTGGAAGTATTACATCAGTAGCAAAAGGCAGACTTTCAGAGAATGAAAGCAGCATGGAATCGGTATCCATTATTTATCGATCAAACACCCCGTTCAATGGAAATTTGCATTTTGGTGCCCGAATTGTCATGGATAAAACAGGACATTTACTGGTTAGTATTGGGGAAAGATCCAGCACAAACATGCGGGTATTGGCTCAATCTGTGAGCAGTAGCTTGGGAAAGGTCATTCGCATAACAACGGATGGAGTTGCGGCAGCGGACAATACCAAATTCACTGGCGCTGGGGCGTTGCCAGAACTTTATACAATTGGGCATCGAAATCCACAAGGATTGGCGATACATCCTACCACCGGGGAGATTTGGTTGGGAGAATTCGGCCCGAAAGCGGGTGACGAAATCAACCTGCTCAAACCCGGAAAAAACTATGGATGGCCGATAATTACTTACGGCCTAGAATACAGCGGTGCCAAAGTTGGCGACGGGATTCAGCAAAAGGAAAACATGGAACAACCAGTCTACTATTGGGATCCGGCAATTTCACCCAGCGGAATGACATTTTACGCAGGCAAAAAAGTCCCTGAGTGGCAAAACAATCTGTTTGTATGTGCGTTGGGAAGCACACACATCGCCCGATTGCACATAATCAACAATGTTGTGAGGGGGGAAGAGCGATTACTCGTCGCCGAAAACCAACGGTTCCGTGATATTGTTCAAGGGTTGGATGGCGCATTGTATGCAGTCACGGATGCGGGGCGACTTTACAGAATCGATAAGCAATAATCGAATTAGGCAGCGAATTTCCGATTCGATATTTATTGATTAAGGATACAACTTAATGACTTGTTGATTGTTAATTCTGAATTAACATGAAAAAATGGATGTGGACTGCCGTGATTGCTTTGGTTGTATTGGGAATTGCCTTTACCGTTGTGGCATTTAAAAATAGCGATATTGAAACACCCGCTTACAAGGTGATACAGCGCATCGATAAAGTAGAAATCCGACAATACCCAAACATGTTGGTCGCAAAGACATCGCTGTCGTCGGGGTCATTTGAAACATCGGGCAGTCAGGGCTTCAGAAGCATTGCTGGATACATTTTCGGCGGCAATGAACAAAACCAAAAAATCGCGATGACGGCCCCCGTGGTGATGAATTTGGGCGATTCGGCATCCATGTATTTTGTGATGCCAAGTGCCTACAAGAAAGATGAACTCCCCCGTCCCTCTGCAGGAAACGTTCGCATAGAAGAAGAAGTTTCCAAAACATTGGCTGTTTTGGAGTACGGAGGATTTTCTTCAGACGAGAAGATCAAATCGCACTGCGAAGCATTGGCAAAAACACTGGAGAAACAAGGGATACAAACCAAGGGAACCTACATGTACATGGGATACAATGCGCCTTGGGATGTGGTGAATCGCCGCAATGAGGTGGCCATTGAAGTTATAATGAACGCATCAAGCGGTTCAAGCGTTGGCGAGTGAGTTGAAGCGAAGCGACATTCCACCCAGGGTAAGCCCTGCGCCTGTGCCCAACACAACCACGGTTTTTTCATTCATGGAGCTGTTGCTATGGAGCAGTTTTTCCAAACCCAAAGGGATGGATGCCGCAATGCAATTCCCAAAATGATGCAGCGTTTCCACCAATCGATCGGATTGAATGTTGAAATTGCGCTGATAGAATTCATTGCCATAACGACTGGTTTGATGCGTTACATGGTGATTGTACTGTTGGATGGGCCTGCCCGTTGCGGATTCCATTTTTGACACGAACTGATCCAAATGCTTTTGGGTAAGTCTGATGAGGTTTTTTCCGTCCATATTGAATTGGTAGCCCGGGTCATCGGCATTCGCACCCCTACCCCGATTCACACCACCGCCCAAGGGCACATGGGCGAGCATTGCCCCAGATGGATAGTTCTCGAACAAGGTTTTTTCTACTTCATACACATACCGGTCATTGCCCGTCCCTGCTTTCTCAATGATCATGGATACAGCGGCGTCGCCAAACAATCCAAATACCTTTTCATCGCTCGGTGATAATGCACAGGAAGCAATTTCAGAACACACCAGGGCCACGCGATTTGCCCGACCCGACTGAATATACAAATGGGCGATATCCCACGCACTGAGAAAACTCAAGCAAGTGGAATCCACATCAATACAGTTAAAATTTACACTGTCATCGGTAATTTTCGACTTGATAATCACAGAGTTATGTGGCACAGGGTAATCATAAGAAGCCCCACAGGAAATGAGCAAATCAATGTCTTTTGGCTCCAAATGAGCGGCATCTAACGCGCGCTTCAAGGCTGAAACAGCCATGGTACAAATGGTTTCCCCGTCTGCTGCGTGATAGCGATGGTTTACGCCCGTGTTTTTTTCAATGCGATGCGGACGTCCCTGACAAATTTCGTCCAATGTTGTGGAGTAAATGGATTTGCCAGGTAGGTGTTTTTCAATGGATCGTATGTTGAATTTCATGTCGGATTTTTCTTTGCTTGAGCGATGGATTGAATTGTGTGGCATGCCACAGTATCTGAAATGATTGGCCTTGTTGGGTTGAGAAGAACTCGTCTAGCACTGACCCAATGGCTGCTTTGGTTTCTTCAAATTTGTTGGATTGGATGTACACGTGAATTTCGGCCTCGGTCGTTTGCACGATTTCATACCGCGAAAAGGCGTCGGTAGCCAGCGCAATTTTGCGGCTGAGCACGTCCGGGAATACCCGTTTGCCTTGAATCCACAAGACATCGTCATCCCGACCCAAAATTTTCTCAATGGCCAGGAACGGACTGCCGCATTTGCACGGTGACTGTTTTACTTTCAAAACGTCCGACATGCGATAACGGATAACTGGCTGACTTTGGCGGGTAAAATCGGTAATAATGGGTCGAAAGTGTTGTTCATCAATCCACTCTTGTTCCACGATCAAGTTGTCTTCATTCAGGTGCATGGTTCCGTGATCGCAACTCACGCCCAATAAGCCCTCCGTGCATTGGTAGACTTCGCGAATGGGTGCGCCGAACACCGTTTTTAACACCGCAGCATCTTCTGGATGCAATACCTCAGCAAACGAAATGATTTGGGTTGGTCGCCAGGGCGCGGGTTGGGTGTTTCCCTTTGTGAGTATGTCGGTCAATGCCATTAATATTGATGGCTGTCCCGCAAGAACTTCGGGTCTGTAAATCAATAGCTCATTTGCCAAAGCATCGATGGGCTGAAAAATATCGAAATACTTAAAATCATAAATCGCAGACTGTACCGAAGTATACAAATTGGAATTGGCCCTGAGGAAGAAAGCAACTTTTTGTTTTTGGAACCATTTGGGCGGCAAAATGCGGTCCATCACCATCACCACCCAAGATTCGCGTTCGGCGGGAGAAATTAAAAATAGGCCCCGTTTTCCGCTGGTCCCCGTGGATAGGCCCACGGTTATCTCCCCCATGGTAGAATCGAAATCCCTGGAAGATTCGGCCCGCACCGCCAAAGCCATGGCTTCATCCCGATCAATCCCCACCGTATTGATTTCATTAAAATGCTCCATGAATTCGGCTTTTTCAATGATAGGTAGGCTACCGCGATCCACTTCACCGCCTTGGATGTAAGGCTGATAATATGGCGATTGCGAAAGGGTGGATTTTACAAAAGCGCGCCACTTGATTTCTTGGTAATCGGCAAGGGCTTCACGCGAATGAAACTTTCCGCGCAATTTTAGGGCGAGAAACTGCTTGAGCACGTGCAATTTATTCATGACTCAATATCTCTGAAGTTTTGGGACAGTGGGTAAAGTATATTTCCCCGTTTGGATGGTCTTTTTGCCAAGCATGTAGGCAATGCCATGTATTTTCCATCGCAGACATCGAATCAATGAACACTTTCACAATGGGCATGGGCAGAACATGGTCGCGAAAGGCGGCATGACTCCATGCAGCGTCGGTGGCATATAGGATGGTTCGATTTTCTTGGGCAAATTCAAATCCAATCATTCCGCGGGCGTGACCTGGCAAAAAGACCCATGAAATCCCTGGTGTTATCTCCCACTCATACCTTTTTAGTCCGTATTGGTCCGTGAATTGTTTGGTGGCAACACCTTCAAAAGTATGCACGCGATGGGCAAAATCACTGGGAATCAAACCGTGCAAGATGCCGCGTTTCACTGCCCGCAATCCCTTGTATTTGTTTACTTCAGCAAGTGCAGATTCCGTGCACAAAAACTTTGCTTGCGGAAAGTCCTTGAGGCCAGCAATGTGATCACCATGAAAATGGGATATCACGATCCATTTGATCTCTGTAGGGGCAATTCCCAGGCCCTTTAAAATGGCAAGCGGGGTTTCATCGGGCTGTAAATGAATCGGGGTTATCCATCGATAAAAGCGATCGGGAAAGGGGTTTGTGGCCGTGATGAAATGTTCTGAATAACCGGTGTCAACCATGGCGAAACCGCCATCGGGCAAATCAATCAAAGCCCATACCGCGGCAAAAGGTATCTCCACGAAGGATGTCCTTGAGTCCACCACTTTGCTGTGGGAGGTACAGAAACCGCTTTTAAAAAACCTAACCCTCATTGTGATTTGTGCCAAGCGATAAACTCATCGATACCCTCTTTGGTTGTCATCACCGGCTTGTAATTCAGCAGGTTCTTCGCTTTGGAGATATCCATGGTAAAATGATCGGCCAATACGGCAATGCCGTAGGCGGTTAATGTAGGCTCATTGTTGGGTCGGAATATTTTGTAATACGACTCTACCAATCCAGCCACGCGGATGGCCAAACCTTTGGGCACTTTCTTGGTAACGCGTTGATAGCCCAAGGATTCTAGGGCATAATTGAGCATTTCCCAAAAATTCACCGGTTCACCATTGGTGATATTGTAGGCTTCACCGAAAGCGTGTTCCGGAGCATGAATCGCACAATGAATGGCCTCAACAACATTGCGGGCGCAGGTCAAATCGCAGAGATTATCGCCCTTGCCCACGATTTTCAACTTGCCTTGATCATAGGCGTTCAACACCCGTGGGAAAATGACGGTATCTTCAGCGCCGATGATTGCGCGGGGTCGCAATGCCAGTGTTTGTATGGCTTGGCTGTTGTTTGCCAATACGATGCGTTCGGCTTGAAGTTTGGTTTCTGCATATCGATTGACCGGTTTGCGGGGCAAGGGGTCTGATTCTTTGACATCGAATTTCGAGGTCAAGTCAACATAAATGGTGGGTGTTGAAATGAAAATGAATTTTGACACCCCTGCATTTCGAGCGGCTTGAAGCAATGTCTCTGTAGCCGTTATATTGGCGCTCTCAAAAGCCGACCTCACACCATAAGGCGAGGACAATGCGGCACAGTGCACTATGGTGTCTATGCCCTCAACAAGGTTGGATACAAAATGGGCATCGGTAAGATCACCGGCGACAAATTCGCAGCCAAGTTGGGTTAATGCCCCGGCTTTTTTGCTACTTCTTGAGGTTGCGCGCACCGAAAAATTTGACACTCCGGCAAAGTGAGCAGCGGTTCTTCCGCCCAAAAACCCAGAGGCGCCTGTTACGAGTATATGGGGCATACGCCCAAAACTAAAGGAATCATTTGAGCAGAAAAACCGACTTGCGATTTTCCGTAATTTTATTTTTTCGAACTACGGAAAATCGCAACTAAAATTGCATTTTCATGATGAGGCGAAAGATTACGGCAACAGAATCTCTGTATTTGTCCATTGAGGCATCCGTTGGATCGTTCAGTATTACCAGGGCAATCAAGGGCACTTTTATGAATGCAGAACCGCAAATACCAGCGATCACAAAAGCGTGGAATCGGGCCTGTTGGATACACCCCCATTTTCGGCGCGTTGTGAGAAAAAATCATTGGGAGGAGATGCCGAGCGATCAGCACCCCCATTTTCGATACCAGAGGGTTGGAATGGACATTTCCAAACTGCCCCATCTGCCAAAACTTCGGTGCGAGGAATCAGCCATTTGCCTTTGGTTATTAAACGATGGATTTGTATTTCAAGCGGCTCATGCCATCACCGATGGGGCCGGACTTACCCAATTGATTCGAACATTTTTTCAGGTCTTACGGTCTATCGATACCACCAATGGCGAATTATCGGCGGTGGAAACGCGAACACCGGTGAACAATTGCGACATTGACGAAAGGACATTTGCCAATCGATTCGTTGCCAATTTTAAAGGCTTCATGCCCCGATGGGATAAGAAGTTCACAAACCCGCATAAAGAAAATCAAAAAGCGGAATCGTTGGAAGCACGTTGGGCACATCGACAGCTTTCCATCCAAAAAGTACTGCAATCCCAAGATACCAAGGTGTTATTGGCCCATATCATCCTGAGGGCGACGCAATGGATGCAGGCGCACCACCCCAATGAAACCGTTCGGTGTATGCTTCCGGTGGACTTAAGAAAATACGACACCGGTTCGCACTTCGATGGCAACCTATCGCTACCGCTTTGGCTGGAACTAACGGGTAAGGAATCTGCGATGGATCTTTCGAATGAGATACGGCAGCAAATCAAGGCAAAGAAACCATTGTACAACGCCGAGCGGATGGCCTTGAAAAACGGTTTGCTGCGGAGTGTGAGGAACTGGACTTTTTCTCAGCTGGCACGCTGGAGTTTTCGCCGAAATCGGTATGCTTTGAATATGATTGTTTCATTTTTGGGGAGATACGAAAAATCAGCCTATTCAAGCGGGTCATTTCAGTGCGATACGATGTGGTCTTCGGCCCTTTTTTCAGGAATTTCTCCTGTGCAAATCAATGTTATTCATGACGATGCGCATATACAGTTCCACATGAGCTACCTGAGAAAACAATTCACCGAATTACAGATTGAGGATTTGTTTCAACGGTTGGTCGAATAAGCGCAGCCAGCCATTTGGCCGGTCAAGCCGTTACGGAATATCGCAAAAAATCGATTCGCAGTTTACGGATTATCGCAAGGCGATTGATAGAACCAACTATTATTTTTGGCACTGAAAAACGCGATGAAAACAACCCAATTAAATTGGCAATCACAACGAAATCATCGTCGCTGGGCCGTGATATGGTTCGGTTTGTTGCTCATTTTATCCGCAATCACCGCTTGTTCTGTTCAGCCGCGTTACCACCAGAGGGGGTGGCATATCCAAATCAATGGAAATCATCATCCGTCGATGGGCCAAAAGAGGACTTCGAATTTCAAGGAATCCCGCTTGGTGGAACATAGAATCCTTGAAGACACCGCGGATGCAATGCACATTTCGCAGCGCTTGATCAAAGCCGGGAAATACAAAACATGGGTTTACCGCGACACTGCCATTTCCACTTTCATCACCAAACAACTTCGGACCATGACCATCATTGGCGATACGTTCACGATGCATGGAAAGTTGGTTGCCGCAAATGAACGGGGAATCTTCTTGTACAACCCGCACGATCCATTGTTTTGGGTGTCAAAAAAACCTTACGGAAAAACCCAGACTGCCATCAGGGACAAGATTTTGTTCGTCCCATACACTGATATTCAAAAAATCAAAAAAGGCGGCACATTGGCTAGCAGGCTTGAGCGAATTTTGAACGGACTTTTTTGGATTTGGTTCTCTATTTCGGGCGCATTGGGTGGTTTTTGGGCAATCGTGACATTTGGCAATTCGAATTGGATTGGCGCCGATGCATTGGAGGCATTGGTTTTTGTTGTTGTATTGATCGCCTACATCGCCACCTTGCTAATCACAGTCCTACTCAGCCTCATTCTAACCCCCATTTTATTTCTCCTACAACTGCCTGTGGCGAAATTGAAAGGTAGATATTGGAGGATAGACAAAGACAGCAACAAGGGACAGATGTTCTTTGAATTTATCAAAAGAAAACATCAGCGATACAGGCTGTTTCGCAGGGATATTGACGTAGTAAAACCGTCAAAAACACGTGAAGGCGAAGAAATCTATTGATACATTCGCTGGTAGAGTTTCTCCAAATTCACACTATCGGTCTCAGCCATATCACCCGCATTCAACACCGATCCGGCGTTGGCTTCTTCACCAAACATTGGGGCCACCTTCTCCAAAATCAATTTTTGGTCCGCTGTGAATTTTGCCAACCCATTCATCAAAAGCCCATTGCTGGTAATCAAATACATGGCCAAAAATTGAATGTCGTGTTTGTTGTTTAACGCATTCATTTGTGCATCACTTAGCACCGAATTCCGAATATTGGAGCAGATTTTGTTAATTTTTGGATCAACTTTGGTGGCGTCATATCCTTCGTAAGCCCAACGTATCTGCATGTTGCGGCGTTCATCAAACAACAAAGGCAGCGGTTGTGGCCCCATTGGTTTCCCCACCTTAGAATCAACCGATTCTACCGTTGCTTCCTTTGGCTTGTTGATTTCTTCAGTGGTTACTGGCAAGGCACTATCTGCTTCTATTTTCTCTAATTCCAAGGTAGGGATTCCGACCGAGTTGTTATCAGGAAATTGGGGTGTCTTGTCAAAGATAGCCGTCATCACATTCTTCCTCACCAACACATCAATTGCATTCACATTGGTTTGATTCACTTCCCATCTATTTGGGATTTGATGTTTCCAAATCATATCAGCAACCTGTTCCGTTTGATCCAATTTGTCTATTGGCATCGCCTCACGGGTAATGCGCTTGAACATCTTGCGATTTTTCTGCAACATGGCTTTGGGGAAATCGGACAATGCGTTTCTACTCTCCGCCCAAACATTGGCACCTTGTACCCAGCCGGGAAAATCCATTCCCGTGGAATCACCATGGAAGCGATGTACCTTTTGAGGACTCAAACCAGAAAGTGAATGAAAGAATCCCAAAAAGGGTATTGCAATGATGGCATCAAGCCCACTTCCGTAATTATCGAAACCAAAACCTTGTGAAGATCGCGAATTCATAGAGTTGCGCAAAGATTGGCCTCGACGCACATTTCGAATGAGGTGGTAAGGAATGTATGCCAATTCCGTTGCTTGAGCAACAAACAAGCCCTTGGATGTGCAGCCAATCAAAAATCCACCAACCTGTGAACGACCCCATTCCCCGGATACATAATTCTTTTTGAACCCACGCCAACGATCCGACATGAAACGAACTTGAATCCAATGATAACCCCAAGTGGGACTGCAATAAAAATTGCCAATGATGTTGGGTTGGTTTCCCGCTGCCAGTTGGTGCAAAAAGGTTGAATCAATGGTTCTCGGGGTTAGCATGCCGTTATAAACCCAACCATTGTGTATGGTGGTATCACCAATGTATCGGTAGTAGATATTCTCAAAATTTGCCTTCGCAAAATAGGGTTCTCTCCGCAATCGGTTGGTTTTATCCCAATCAATCAGTGACGGTTCATTTTTTTTCTTTGAAGCTGGGCTATCTACCTGTGCATTTACGATGATTGCAAGACTCAGTATGAGCAATGCAAGGACAAAATACTTTTTCATCACAAATTCAAAAATATCACCATCGCCACCGACCACAGTTGCATTTTTCCGTAGATGTGCGGGCTATTTTTACGGATTTTCGCAATTACACACCGCGCCAAACCCAGAAACTGAAATGCAAATTACCTGCGCTGCCAGCATTTGAGGTCGTTGTTGAACGCTTGTTTCACCAAATCATAATTCAACGGAATCTCCTCCCCGCCGCCGAAATAGGTCGCTACACGGGTGCCTTTGGGCATGCCTTGCAGTTGTTTGCGCACATAGCCACAGTAAATTTCATAATAATCCGCATCCAAATCGATGGATTCATCCATCGCGGAAAACGGTTGTAAATGTTCATAAAACGGATTGTATAAATACACCCCCTGAAAATCGGCAAACCGCACATTCATGATGTTGCCACACAAAAATCCCACATTGTTCAATTCGCATATTTCGAGCAAGTCATCGGCTACATCGCACAGCAATTTGCGCTGCTCAACACCGGTAAAATGCGCATGATCGAACATCGCCCCAGCCACCAAACAAAATTTCCCCATCCCCGATCCCACATCCAAAATCTTGGGGTTTTTCCAATCACCACCACAGAGAAACTGGGCAGCGGCAACGGACACTTCCACCGGCGTAAAATGTGTACTTGTATGCCTTCGCACCGCACTCGGTATGCAAGCATCAAAGTCCGTATCGCTCGGTATCTCCCCCGCTTTCAGAAGCTGTATAATGGATTTGATATGGGTTTGGCTTGAATCAGACACGGGTGCATTCTATGAGGAACAATCCAATAAAGGCGAACGATTCACAAAGGTAATGCTGAAATTTCTCTTTGATTTTGATTGCCAATCAATATCTTGCAACTTTGATTTTTCAACCTCATGAACGCTTACTTGCTCCCCAACAAAGATTTCTGCGCGGGCTCCAACGAACACATCGTTGCGGTTTTACTGGTCGTAATACTGGGACTCATTACCACAATGTGGGCCAAACAATCTACCCCTGAAAAGCGCATCCAGATTACCAAAGGCTTTGCTTGGGTATTGGTTTTCAATGTTTTGGTTTGGCAAGCGGTAAAATCCTATGTGAGCTTTTTGCCCGAAAACGACCCCGCCTATGTCAAATACAACTGGGGCGAAGATCTCCCGTTAAACCCCTGCAATTGGTTGGCATTTGTGGCACTTGCTTACAGCTACACGCAAAAAACTTGGCTATGGAATTTGCTGTACTTTTTCGTTTGGGTATTCACGTTTAACGCCATCATTACGCCGGCTTTGTATGAGAACTTCCCCCACTTCAACTTTTGCAAATTTTGGATTAGTCATACCGGTTTGGTCATGTTTGTGATCCATTTATTGCGACTGAAAGCGCCTGAGCTAAAGCTTAAAAACTTGTTCTTTGCCTACGGTTGTTTGCAAATCTTCACCCTGCTTTGTTTGGGCATCAACTACCTCGTGGGCGATTCGGCAAACTATTTCTTTTTGGCCCACAAACCGTTTAGCGCATCCATTTTGGACATTCTTGGACCCTGGCCTTGGTACATCATTCAGGGCGATGTCATTGCTTTGGGATTGTTCTTCTTGGCTTGGGCACCCTACAAAATCACCCTCATGTTGCGGCAGAAACGCCAAACCGCGGTTTAAGAATTCTCTTACGCTTAGAATCCCAATTCGTCTTTGCCACCACCGGGGAGCATTGCTTTTTCGCTGTTGTAGCGCACCTCATTGTCTTTCACCACGTATTCGATGATGATTTTGCCATCAACCTGTTTGGAACAATACAGTTTCAGGTTTGTGAAGTACGTCATATTTTCCCATGCGATTTTTTGCACCGATGCTGGGATATTGGTCTCATTTACGATGGTTTCGATGGGCGATGCTGTGGGGTTGGCAGCCACTGCGGGTGGAAGTTTCGATGAAAAATTCTCTCGGCTGCCATCTTGCAAGATTACCGTTTCAGGAATGATGTAGCGCTTAGAAATTTTTGTAACCCTCGCCAAATATTCCGCATGAACACTGTCCGTAGCATAGGCTTTCTGTGTAATCACAATCCCTTTGAATACAACCCGCGATATGGGGGTAAAGTAAAACCGCAATTCGATGTTTTCGCCGGCCATTTTACCTGTGAAGCGATAGTCCTCCGCATTTTTGGCGACCAGTTTTAGCCCTGATTTTGTGAATGCTGAGGCCACCGAATCCACGTTGCCAATGATATCGATCATGTTGATTCTTTGGGCTGATGCGACATTGGCAACCAAGCTCAAAACCAACGTGACAACGATACCCGTCCACCGATTGTGTAATTTTCTCTGCATTTGTCGTTTCTCTATCAAATGCGATGCCATAAACGATGCGTAACTTTGCGACATGGCCAAAACCCCCTTCGCTCGCTTTTTCGTTGGTTTTCTGATTGCGTTTATACTGCCATCCAAGGTGATGGCTCAAGCCCCGAAACTGAAGAAAGTGCTCTTCATTGGCAACAGTTACACTGCCGTGAATGATTTACCCAATTGGGTGCGATTGGTTGGCGAAAGCGCCGGAGATACTTTTGAGGTCGTTTCCATTGCGCCGGGGGGTACCACGTTTGCCCGACATGCGGGAGATCCACAAGTAGCAACGGAACTGGCATCCGGCAATTACGACGCCGTGATCCTACAAGAACAAAGCCAATTGCCCTCATTTCCCTTGTCGCAAGTTGAATCGGATTGCTACCCCTATGCCAAAGCGCTGGTGGATGCGGCACGCGCCGGAAAATCTTGTGTTAAGGTCGTTTTCTACATGACTTGGGGACGAGAAAATGGCGATGCGATGAACTGTCCAACTTGGCCACCCGTGTGCTCATTCAAAGGCATGAACGAATTGCTAAGGCAACGATATGTAGCCATGGCCTCAGACAATGGATGTGATGTTGCGCCCGTGGGTGCCGTATGGCGTGAAGTAAGAAACAAGTCCAGCATTGGGCTTTATCAGGGCGATGGGAGTCACCCATCCACCGCAGGGACCCATTTGGCCGCACTCACCATTTATCGCGCTTTAACGGGCAAAGCGGTTGATACGGCGATGTTTCGCGGTCCGATTGCCGCTGACGATCACAAACTATCGGTCTCCCAAGTAAATTTCATTGGGAAGGACTCGGCTTTTTTGTGGCAATATGATACCTGCTATCGCAAAACAGCCTCAAACACTGTGACCACCAAAACCCAAAAATCCATCGGTATCCATTGGTTGGAAGGGCAATCGCAATTGGCTGTTACATGCGGACCCAACAATGCCTCCAATTTATTCATTGTGGACGCCCTGGGTAGGGTCATGGTTCGTTTGGATAAGGAGAATACCGATAGTAACGGAACGGATGGACATTGGATCATCGACACCCAAAAATGGCCTTCGGGAATGTATTTTTTGCAGACAAACTGCGGCAGTCAGACCATTTGGAAAAATTAACTTTTGCGATTTTCCGTAAAATCAATAATTTTTTTTTGCGATTTTCCGTAACAAACTGCGCCCAATTGATAACAATTTGGTAAAAAATGCAAAAAAACAGTGTTACGAACGGATTGTAGCCTATTGGCCCAAAGCGGCTTACTGTTGAAATACCGTTGAATCGAATACCTTTGTTTTTTGGGGTTTATCGCCCGAAACATCCATGACTGAAGAACTACCCATCGTACCCGGCAGGGGGCTCAGCACACGCACCGCCACCGATTTGCGCGTTTCCTTTTTGAAATCGCACGGGTTCACATTGGACGCATTGTTAAATTCAGGACTGGATATCGCTTCCATTCAACACAACATTGAGTCGTACATCGGTAGCACCGAGATTCCCGTGGGGATTGTGGGTCCGATGGTCTTCAACGACGGTGGAAAATCGGAATTTGTTTATGCACCTGTAGGCACGCTGGAGGGGGCTTTGGTCGCTAGTATGAACCGCGGGGCGAAGGTCGTTTCGCGCAGCGGCGGGTTCAGTGCCAATGTGGAATGGCAGAAGATGGTGCGCACACCGATGTTGTTGCTGCGGGATGGCACATATGCCCAAGCGATTTGCGATTGGGTACAATCCCATTTCAACGACATCAAAAAATCGGCAGAGGCCTATTCCAATCACGCCAAGCTCATCGCCATTGATACCCATGTGTTGGAGCACTGCGTGCATTTGCACTTTGTTTATACCACGGGGGATGCTTCTGGACAGAACATGACCACCACTTGTACCTGGCATGGATTGCTGTTTTTGGTGGACGAATTGCGCAATGCATTTCCTGACTGCGACTTTGAATTCATCATCGAGGGCAACGGTGCATCGGATAAAAAGGTATCGACCCATAACATTGAACACGGCAGAGGCACAAGGGTTACGGCCCAATGTGATATTCCAAGGCAAGTCATTCACGAGGTTCTGCGCACCACCCCCGAGCGCATGCTCGAATTCATCAAGCCATCGCAAGCGTACGCCCAAAAAATGGGGATGGTCACCTTCAACGTGAATGTAGCCAATGCAATTGCGGGGATTTTTGTCGCCACCGGGCAAGATTTGGCTTCCATCCATGAATCGAGTTCGGCCTTCGTAGATATGCAACCCTACGGCAATGCGATTTATCCCGATGGCGTGCGGATCACCGTTACATTGCCCAATTTGGTCATTGGCACCGTAGGCGGGGGAACGCATGTTTCCAAGCAAGCAGAAGCGTTGGCCATGATGGATTGTTTGGGCAGCGGAAAAGCCCATCGTTTTGCCAAGCTCATTGCGGGGTTTTCGTTGGCACTGGAAATTTCCACCTACGCCGCCATCATGAGCGGTGAATTTGCCAAAGCCCACGAAAAATTGGGTCGGAACAAGCCTGTTTCTTGGTTGTTAAAATCGGAAATCACCCCGGAATTCCTTCAGCCCCACTTGAAAGATTGGCTGGGTAGCCGAATAATACAGTCCCTTTCATGGAAGGGCGATGCGCAACTCGAAAACGGCATCATCACCAACATCACCGGCAAAATCAGCAACAAATTGATGGGCTTTTTGCCCACTACCCTGATCCTTAACGATGTCAGTGAGCACGCACCGAGTCAAGAAAAACTACTCATCAAATCCAAGGCGCTAGACACGGAAGTCATCAAAGGACTTCACCTCATTGCGGCCTCCATCGATACTTCTTTGGCGGATTTGATCCGACTGCATCAAACGCAATTGGAATATCACGGTTGCCACCTGAAAGAGCCTGCCATTTATCAGCACCTCCAAAAAAATGGATTTGTTGCGATGCCCCGACATTATGGAAACATCATCAAGGCCGATCGCGAAATCTATTTGGTTTTGCAAGAGTGGATAACGCCAAGACAAATCGCCCTGCAAAACAGCGAAGACACACCCGAATTATGGACCCAAGAATGGATTCAATTGTGTTTGAGCAGTATCGATGTAGCGCACCGAATGTTGGAAACGCTACCCGAAGAGAAACCCCAGCTGCTACAGTCTTTTCAACCTTGGAAAGCCATAAACCTATACGGCAAATTGATGGACATCCTCATTGAGGAATGTGCTGAAGCCGAACAAATCGAGGCCTTGCAATCAGTCAAAGAGGCCATGTTGAATTTCGAATCAGACTACACAGCGCTGCGATGGCCGAAGGTGCCCATCCACAATGATTTCAACCCGAGAAACACACTCATTCGAAGCATTGGAATGCCCTGTATTTACGACTGGGAACTGTCCATGATCGACCTACCACAGCGTGATATCGTGGAATTTTTGAGTTTTGTTTTGCCCGTAGATTTCGATCGCGATGACCTCATCACCCATTTGAGAGACCATTACCAATCAATCCAACAAAGGAAAGGTCCCGGACACACGCTCCCCTTCAGCGATTACTTGTTGGCCGCGGAAATGTCGGTCAAAACCTATATTTGTTGCAGGGTATCGTTTTACGAAGTTTCGGGAATTGTGGCGAAATACGATTTCTCCAAACGCATTTTGGCAGTTTCGTTGAGAATGTTGGAAGCGCTGGAATTGGCTTTGGAAACAGCCCATTAAACCAAAAACCGTTGAACAAGGAACTCTCCATATACATGATCGGCGCATTGCTGCCGCTGGTGATCACAAACATCGCCCACATGGTGTTGGTGAAACGCAATGGATTTCCCGGTTTGGCAGTGCCCATCCATGCGGGGGCTTTTGGTCCGAACAAAACCTGGCGCGGGGTGGTATTTGTCTCGTTCGTGAACGCGGTTTGTTTTGGACTGATCAATATTCCGGGCGGGGTGTTGCTTTCTCATCTGAACGACACATTCTATGACGCCATACTCAGTGATTTGAGCACCTGGCACGGGTGGGAAGACATTCTATTCAAATGTTTCATCGGTTGGGTGTATGGCATGGCCTATGTGCTTTTCGAACTCCCCAATTCCTGGTTGAAACGCAGGATGGGCATCCCCGCGGGGGCGTCAGCAAACCGCTTCAAAGGGCTATTTACCCTGCTCGATAAAACAGATTCCGCTTTGGGGGTAAGCCTCGTTTTTTGTGTATTGCGCGATTTTTCTTGGGTCGATGCTTCCGTGTTTTTCGTCACCGCATCCGGTCTTCATTTTCTTTTCTCTTGGATTCTATACCTTCGAAAAATCAAAAAAGCGTTCTAAACCCATACTTTTAAACAACCCATGAGTCAAACAACCGCCAATCCATCGCCCAAAAAGGAAAACATTTGGAACCTTCCCAATGCCATTAGTTTGTATCGGTTGCTTTCGTTTCCGTTTCTGCTTTACCTCATCTATGCAGGTAACGAGTCTTTGTTTGCGACCTTGTTGTGCATCAATTTGGCCAGCGACGCCATCGATGGAATCATCGCTCGCACCTTCAAACTGCAGACCGAATTTGGCGCACGCCTCGATTCAATGGCCGATTGGGGTACGTATATTTTGGCATTTGTGGGGATTTACAACTTCAAAATGCCTGACCACGGCAATGATTTTTGGCTATTGTATCCTTTTATTGGGCTGATTGTTTTTTACAACATTTTCTCCTTTATCAAATTCCGAAGATTGCCGAGCCTGCACATGTACAGCGCGAAACTGGGCGGCTATTTCCAAGGCATTTACTTTTTCGGCTTGTTCTCATACGGCTATTACGCGCCCATTTTCTTCTTTGCGATGATCTGGGGGTGGCTCAGCAGCATCGAGGAAATCATCATACTGATCTACCTCAAAGAATTGCGCTCCAACGTCAAGGGATTGTACTGGGTGTTAAAATCTGGTAGAACCGCTCAATAAATCAGCGGAAACAACTTCCAAGTTCTGGCTTTGTAGGCGCGATAATCGTCGCCAAAATGGCTTTCCAACACGGCTTCCTCTACAGGAATTCGTTTGTGTGTGGTGTACCAAACACCCCAAAGAATCAATGCGATGCTCAACAAGCTGTGTAAGGCCAACCCCATACCCAAACCGTAAATGTACATACCGGTGTAGCTCGGGTGGCGCATCCAACGGTATACACCATCCGACTTCAGTTGATGTCCTTTCAAGATGGTCACTTTCACCGTAAACGCCTTCTTCAAACTCAATATTGCAACCCAGCGCAGTGTGAGTCCAATGGTGAACAATAAAACAGCCAATCGCTCCCAAGTTAAATCAACATTGCTATTGGGATTCAGGAGAGCACCCAATTGCGACCAACCCAACCCAGAGGGGATTGCGCCGAAACCCCAATGCCATGGCTCCCAAACGCCCACCGCGATCCCGAGGATCACCGACAATGGCATCACCAACCGAAACACGCGAATGGTGTTGTCGTCTTTGACGTATTCAAACTCCCCGTCTTTGGCGTTTTTCAGTCCGTTTGCGAGAATGGCAGAAATCGTAACGGATATCGCCATGAGAAAAATCAGTGCGTTCATTTTGCTTCGTAATGTTCGAATTGAGGATCAAACAGCACCCCGTAAATGGCTTTGGGCACCGAGGTGGTTTTGGGTCGTGAAAACAGTCCCAACAACAAAGTAAACCACGACAAATGGGGCACATGGTGGTGCACATCGTGATTGCCAACACCCATGCCAAAGGGAAACCAAAACGTGTTGCTTTCGTGTTCATTGTTGTAGCCCACGTGTTCACACCAGTGTCGCAACACACTAAAGGCATTCAATACCAGCAAGGTGGAAAGCACATAGGCCAAACTTGGCTTAACAGTAATCACAACCACGAGGGTGACGACACTGGCCCAGGCAATATGAAAGCCGTTAATTTTGGGCGATATGACTTTCTTATTCATTTTTTTCACCCGTTTTTGCTGGGTCACAATGGAATAGAGTGTGAACAAAAGTGGCAACAAAGAACAGAGGACATAGAGCCAACGGTGATTGTGGTACAATGCTTTTTTACTCTCAGGCCACAGGGGATCCACATCGGTATTTGTATTGGCATGGTGAATTAGGTGATATCGGCGAAAGGGCTCAGCATAAAATGGCATCAACATCAATCCTGCGCCCAAATTCATGATATAGCGATCGGCCGCGGTGCGGGTAATGGATTTATGAGCCCCATCGTGCACCAACAGGATAAAAAATCCATGGGCCATCATACCGGAGAACAACACCACCCAATAATGACCGGCTTCAAACCACTGTAAAAAATACCCTTGGGCCCAGTATAACAATGCAGCGGTAAACAACGTCACAAACGGAATCAACCACGGAATTTTTCTTAGCGATTGCTCGAGTTGAAATTCGCGGGATTGGGAGGCAGAAAATGGGGTGTTCATGTGATACTGTAAATAACGAAAATACAACAAAATCAGGGATTTTCGGTACTTTTGAACCATGATTCACGTGCGGATTTTTCATGGTTCAGTAACCAAGCCTTTTTCGGGCGACACGCACCGTGAATTGGGGGGATTTTTTGGCGGCCATGTCGCGGTACAGGTCTTTGATCGGGTGTATGGCTTCTACTACGCCGACCGCAAAAACATTCACATTTTCCCCAACAACCAAGCCAAAAGCGCGATTTTTCAGAACCAATCCCTGCTAGAATGGGAGGAAATTGTGCGCGATAAAAAGGAAACCATCGTTTCAATTCCGGCCAGCGAAGAGGAACAATTGTGGCTCAAAGACTATTATGAGCGCAATGTGGCGGATCCCGAGTGCGATTATTCTTTTTGGGGTGAGCGATGCGCATCCAACTGCCACAGGCTCTTATCCCAGTTGGGAAAAGTGAAACCCGGAAGTCGATTTTTAACCGCTTTCTACCCAGGTCAGTTGCTGATCACATTGAAACGCGAAGCCAAACAGCGAGGCTATATGGTGAGAACCAAACCGGGCGATCCCCGCAGAATCTGGGCTTAATGAATAGATTACTCGTCGTTTTTGGGTGCTTCGATGCGCTCAATGGTTCCCGATGATCCATTCACCCGAATCCACTCGCCCGTTTTGATGCGCTGGGTGGCGTCTTGCACGGCCACAACCACAGGGATGCCAAGCTCTCGGCCCACGATGGCGGTGTGACTCAATAGCGAACCTTTTTCCGTGACCAAGGCAATGGCCTGCGACATCAAGAATACCCATCCGGGATCGGTCATTTTGCTCACCAAGATTTTCCCTTTGACATCGGCGTTGAGCACGGGCTCTGTAATCACAAGGGCTTCGCCTTCGGCTACGCCCTTTGAAACCGCCACCCCAGACAAAACTTGGGTTCGATCAATCCCTTCACGGGTGAGGTCTTGTAAGTAAGCAGTTAAATCCGGTTTCTCTTTTTTGCTGTAAATGATGCGATCCGGAAGAATCAAATCTTTGTATTGCGCATATTCCGCCTTGCGCATCTCCACGGTTTCGGTCATGGACAGCGGCCCCACCATCGCGTACTGCTTGATTTCATCCATCGTGAGATAAAACACATCCTCCACGTCTTTCAAATGTTTTTCTGCAACCATACAATCGGCCAAGGCCCTAAAAATGTCCTTCGATGCACTGTAGACGCGGGTCCGACAGAATCTCATGTTTTCTCGGTTTGCCAAGCCATAGCGCGACATCCCCATGACCCAATGGAACCACCACGACTTGGGCTGCCACCAGCGCAACTTTTCCGCAACCAACTTGGCCGCATTCGCGTGAATTTGCGCCTGTCGCTCCTTGAAATTCTCCACCGTTATTGGGGAATCCAACTGCGATTTCATCAACTGTACCAGTAGTTCTGGGTTTTGTCGGGGCGATTTCACCTCCAACTTCAGCTCGGCCAGTGTTCGATCGCCGAATCGCTGTAAATGGATTTGCCAATCACGGTAAAACGCGGAAAATTCGGGCTGTTTCAGGTCCTGCAAAACCGCATCATCGTCATTTTTAAAGACTTTTAGCAATTGCGCATCGCCCAAGACTTGTGCCTTGAGCTTCAAAAACGACATCACCGCCAACTCGCTCTCCACGCCCCCCTGTCCTACCACCAACTCATTCGCCAACTCCGGATTTTCCGAAATGCCAAATTTTTGTATCGCGTCTTGCAGCCACCCAAAGGCCTTGAATGCCAAGTAATCATTGACGATGGTGAGGTGGTATTGCTCGAACGTGCGTTCGATGGATTTTTCTAAGTGATTCCAAAGGGCAGCCGGGTTTCCGCGGTGTTTGTCAAAATCCTGAAATTGGGTGTACGCTGTGGCAAAATCCTTGAAAAACCGTTTGTTGCCCCGTTTGTAATTGATGACCAGCCAGCTCACGGAAAGCGCGGTTTTGATTTTTCCCAAGATCGAAAAATGGTAGGTATCGCTCGCAGAATCGGGCAGTCCCACAGCGGTTTCCCACGCCTGCATCGATCGCTTGGAATTGTATACCAGGGCCATCATGCGATACCAGTTATCGAGGCGATAATACACCCGACCGTAAAAATGCTGAATCAAATGGGCAAACACCTCGGCGTTGGCATCGAACTTTTCACTGGATATCCAAAAGGCTTTGGCGCTTCTGCGAAACAGGTTGGTGTAGGCCATTGAAGCGAACGAATAGCTCAGCGGCAGGGTGATGTTGGGGTAACTCTCAACGATGTTGGTATTGTCGAGCACCACCAAATCTTCGCGCTGAATGGTGGTAATCGGACGCATTTGCAGCAGGTACAATAGGCCATCTTCACCCCAAACAAACTCAATATCAGCGGGCTTTCCCAACACTTTTTCGGCCAGCATGACCTGATCGTACACGGCAAATATCTCTTCATCCGAAAGCGCTGCAATGGCTTGTTTTTCGGTGGGCACATCCACCAAATGAATGCCTTGATCCACGTTGTACTCCATCGATTGGGCTTTGGTAACCACGCTTCGGGTGATGCTCCGCAGGGCGCGATACACATGGTAACAATCGGCCGCCACTTGGTCCATCACAATCCCCTCGCCCATCCCATAACCACAATTGATGACCGCATCGGCCATGTTGCCATTGGAATTCATCGAAAAAGCGATGCCCGAACGCGTGGCAAAGACCATTTTTTGTAGTACCATGGCGTATTCGATGTGCTGTATCGAAACCCCCATTTGCAAGCGATAACTGAGTGCGCCAAAGCTCCAGGCCGACGCCAAACTCCGTTTGATGTTCTCAAACAACTGCGCGGGCGTGGTGTATAAATAGGTTTTATGCTGTCCGGCAAACGACGCATCCGAGGCATCTTCTGAAATGGCGGATGACCGGACAGAAATGCAAAAATCATGGCCAAAAACCTCGGTGGCTCGCTGCATCAGCGCGTCCAACAAAGCCGCATTGGGTTCAAACCCCAGCAACAAAGCTTCGGCTTGGGTGCAAGTTTCCATTAGGTCCGACATCGTTTCGGGCGATGCGGCGGATGATGAATCGCCATTTTGGCTGGGCGACATGCGAACTCCTGAAAACGGAGCAAACAGGGCCTCCACTTGGGCCATCACATCGCCAAACAACAAGGCAACATCGTGTTTTGAAATCGCAATGAACGGCGGCACCCGAAAGCCTTCTTCGGTCAATCGATGCAAATGATGGGCTTTGCTACCCACATCCCCAACGGCGAGCGATGGGTTTTGAAACAAGGCAGAATGCACCTTAGATGATGTTGTATACGATGAGCGTATTGAACAGCAAGTTCAAAAACGACGTGGTGGTGGCAAACAGCGAAACGTTGGTGAGGACGTTGTTTTCCTTCGAAGGTTTAATGAGAAAGCGCAAATAAAAGAACAACACCACCGCGGCGATGCCATACACGATGTATTGGAACAGCGGACCAAAAGCCATCAGTGTGCCCACGTGCAAATGCAAGCCACAAACGGTCAGCAAAAACAACATCGGGATGATGGTGGCGGGTTTGCGACCAATCACCATGGAGAAGGTTTCGTATTCGGTTTCCATGTCGGCCGAACGGATCTTCCGCGATATTTCCCAGGCGGTGATGGGCATCGAAACAATCAGCAACAAGATGAAATGGATGGATTGGAACGACTCATATTCAGCGCCTGAAGCCAATGCGGTGTGGATCAAGAAAAAGTTGATGACATAGGGCAAGGGCTGGTGATCAAGCATCGTAAAGAAAATGTGCTCACGGTGAAACTTCTCGGCAAAAAACCACTTGAACGTCAGCACCGTATAGGTCATCATGATGGCAAACACCGGTAAGGTGGGTTGTCCCCAGATCAAATTCACCACAATTAAGGTCAAAAAGCTGGTGAGGCTAATGGCTTGGATATCGCGCTTCAGCACCAGTTTTTGGGCCGTAGCGCGGTGGGGAAACAGGTGCGCATCCAGTTCGAAATCCTTGAGATCGTCGAACGTGCGCATCATCAACATCACGAAAAAGGCCGACACCACCCCAGCGAAAGAGGTGCTATCAAACACCACTTGGGCACCTGCCGCGTGAAGGGCATCGAGCATTTGTGTGGTTGTGCCTTCGCCCCAGCAAGCCGATTTGGCGGCGATAAACGCGGGAGAGTTTAAGATTTGAATGACGATATTTACGCAGAAATACAGTGCCACCACATAGGGGATATAAATAAAAATGGGGAACATTTCCTTGGAATAAATCCAAGCGCGCTGAAAAAAATACTTGGGGGTATTCTCGTTTCTTAAAGGGTTGTTGCTCATATTCTTCGGCAAGAAACGAAAAACCATCGAAAATTCCACCCCGATTTTATCTCGGTTTTGTAAAAGTTGTAATTTGCGGCATGAAGCAACTGTTTTCCTTGCGCAGAATCACGGCTGGCATCGTTTCAGCCATCACCCAATACCCCTTGGTTATTTTCTTTGCGCTGGCGCTTGGCTCACAGTGTATTGGGCTTGTTCATTACGAAGAGAGCGATCTTTTCCACGAAGCCATGCCTTGGATGTTGGCGCAAGGCATGGGAATCAGTTTGTTCTTCGCACTACACACAGTTTGTAGGTACAGAAATTTGTCGCGCCCCGTAACCGCAGGCATTCTTTTGGCCGGAATTGGACTGCTATACTTGATCGGCCAGCATTTCAACAACCAATTCAATTCAGCCGGTGAAGAAAGCATTTCCATAGAAATTTTTGCCTACGCACTGGCATCCCACTTGTTGGTGGCGTTCTTGCCCTTTTTCCGCAAAACCACCTTGAACGGTTTTTGGCAATACAACAAATCCCTGTTTCTGCGGGCGTTTACCACAATTTTATACACAGGCGTTTTGTTTGCCGGTTTGAGCGGTGCCATTGCGGCGATTCAAGAGTTGTTCGATATTGAATTTACTGGCAAAATATTCGCTTACCTGTGGTTTGTGATGGCCTTCCCCGTGAGTGCGTTGATCTTTTGTGCGGGGGATCCCAAAGCCGAGGACATTGATGCCTTGGAATCCTCAGACGACCTTCCCTCCGGACTGCGGTTGTTTGTGCAGTTTGTTTTGTTGCCGCTGGTGGTGGTGTATTTGTGCATTTTATATGCTTACATGGGTAAGATCATCTTAACCTGGACACTTCCACAAGGATGGGTCACCATTTTGATCATGGCTTTCTCTGTTGTGGGGATGTTGGCGATGTTGTTGGTGCACCCGTTTCAGCAGCTCACCGAACACGCTTGGATCAAAGTGATCACCAAAAACTACTACCGCTCCTTGCTGCCCCTGTTGGTGTTGCAATACGTAGCGATTTTCACCCGGATCAGCGATTACGGTTTCACTTCGGCGCGATGGGCGGTTGTAGCGATTACCGCTTGGCTGACCTTTATCACCGTTTACAAGGTGTTCTTCAAAGGCAAAAACATCATACTGATTCCTTATACGTTATGTGCCGTGGCGATCTTGTTCTTGATCGGACCGCTATCGCACCAGAACATCAGCGTTTGGAGTCAGACCGCCAAAATCAATCGCCTGGTAAAAACCTTAAACATCATCGATGCGAAGGGGAAACTGAAGGTGTACAAGGCCAACGCAAGCACAGATTCTTTGATGGGCGAATTATATTCAGCCTCTCGGTATTTGAACCGCAACCATGAATGTACCGGTTTGGAGCCTTACATCCACTTTCCTTCGGAAGCGGAAATCCTCAAAGAGATGAAAACTTCGTTTGCTGGAACTGTTGTCGCAGCAGCCTCTGTTGAAGCACCCGCACCCGCTCCCACCACAGCGGCAGAGGCCGTTGCACAAAAACAGCAAAACGATTCTTTGGTGGCCGATACAGCAACTTACGCTACCTCGCCCATCGGTGAAAAGAAATTCGATCGCTACGACCGCAGGTCGGCCATACGTTCCTTACTCAGCAAACAATATGAGGCCTACGGAATTCAGGATTATGACAGAGCGACATCCGAATATCAGCCCTCTCAAATTTCGATAGAATCGGAGCAACCCCAGGTCCGCATCCCAAGTGGTGGGTGGACAAAAGCCTTCCAAATTAACAGCGACTTCCTTCCTGAAAATGTAACGCGGGAGGTAATCGAATACTTGCATATCATCAAACTGAAACTCAACAAGAACCAAACAATGTCGGTTTATGTGGATGATCAGGAATTTGTCATTAACCTTTCCTTCGTTTTCTCAAAGTACAGACAAGGGGGTCCCTACGTGAAAGTCCCAAACAAAGACCTCGTCTTCCCATTGAAAAACGGCAATACTACCGGGGTTTTGGTCCTGTCAGAAATTTATTGGGGAAACCCCTCAGCCGATGTAGGCAATGCGTCTCAGTTGAAAAAAGCGGATTGGTCTGTGGAGCGCATCAAAGGAACCCTCTATCTCAAATAGGCTTTTCAACTTTTCCACTTTTGGACAAAATTGCATCGCTGCAGTTTTTGATACCCATGGTTTGTTGTAATTTTATCGGTCCATGGGAAACATCCGAATCCTGCATACGGCCGACAACCACATCGGTTTAAAATTCAACAATTACAGCGGCACAGCCGCGCAATCTGCCTTGATTCAGGAGCGATTTGATGCCCTGAAAAACGTGGTGCAAGCCAGCAACGACAAGGATGCCCACTTTTTGGTGGTGGCCGGTGATTTGTTTGATGACTTGAAGGTTACTCAGAAAGACATCAAAGCGGTGGTGGAGATTTTGAAAAAATCGAAAACCGAAGTATTGGTGCTTCCCGGGAACCACGATTATTATGATGGCAAAGAGAACAAACTGTGGAAAGCGTTTTCAGATTTTGCGGAAAACACCAACCTGAAATTGCTTCTCGATGCAACCCCATATGAAACCGAAGTAGACGGCACGCCCGTTTGCTTCTACCCCGCTCCCTGTGGCTCCAAGCATCATGAAGGCCATGTCATTGGTTGGGTAAATGATCGGGTGAAAGCCCCAGAGAAAGTGCACATCGGTTTGGCACACGGCAACGTGGAAGGCATGGGCGTAGATGATGCCGATCGGTATTTCAACATGAGCGAAGGCGATTTGCGTGCTGCGGGTGTGGATTTTTGGCTGCTCGGACACATCCACGTTCCCCATCCCCCAACTTCGGCTGTTGGCAACCCCTTGTTTTTCATGCCCGCCACACATACACCGGAAAGTGTGAAGCGCAAAATCCCCGGATTTGCGTGGTTCATCGAAGTGAATGAACAAAAACAGTTGCAATACGAACAAATCACCACAGGGAATTTGCGTTTTTCACGTCAAATTTTGTCGTTCGGTCGCACCTATACGCTATCCGACTTCCGCGCACAGGAAACCGCTTGGCGAAACAAACAACTCATCCTCGACCTGAAACTGAGCGGCAGCCTCTCGCAAGATGACTTGGTGGAATTGAGATCCATGATCAGCGACATCGCGCCGCATTACTTGCACGTAGACTGCGAAAACCAAGTGGGCGTGGCGGTAGACAAGGCATTCATTCAGAACACCTTTGCCGAAGGCACAACTGCATACAAATGGCTCTCTAACATCGCCGAGGAATCCAATACAGATCTGGCCCTACAAATGGCGTATTCACTCATCCAAAAACACAACGCGAAATGATCCTCAAACACATCGAATTGTGTCCGTTCGCCGGCATTCAGCAACGCACTGTCGCCTTTCAATCCGGGATGAATGTGATCATTGGAGAAAACGAAGCTGGCAAATCAACGTTGGTCAATGCCATCAAAGCTGCGTTGTTCGAGAACACCAACCAAGGAAAACGCGCGCTGCAAGAATTTGGCGATGCATACTTCCCGAGGGGAAAAAGTGATCAAGCGAAAGTAATTCTCGTGTTTGGCGCCAACGGTATCGAATACACCCTGACCAAAGTTTGGGGCGCAGGCAAAATGGCGCAGTTAAAGGCCTCTGACGGACGCAGTTGGAACGATGACGCATCGGTTCAAGCCCAGCTCGAGATCATATTGGTACTGAATAGGGGCAGCTGGGAAACCGTGTTGTTTGCCGACCAGAATTCCCTGTTGGAGACCGCCAACAAAATCCAAGAGGCCGCTGGAGAAGGCAAATTCAACCGCATACCTACACTCAACAACATTGGCGGTGGCATCCCCGGCGATATCCCCGCGGAAGATCTTATGTCCAACTTGGATGAGTGGATGGAGGGTTACAGTGGACAGTGGGATTTCACTTTGAACGGTCCCAAAGACAATCGCGGCATTCAAAACAAATGGGTAAAAAGCGCTGGCAGCATCGTGAAAGCCTATTATGCGATGGAGGAAACCCGACAAGAATTCAATCAACTCAAGGGGTATGAATTGGATTTGGAAAAATCCTCTGCGGAAGTAAAAGCCTACACTGCTGAAAAATTGTCAATTCAAACAGAATTACAAAAATACAATGGATTCAAAGAGGCCGTCAACCAGCAAAATCGCGTAAAACTAGCCCTCTCCGAAGCCAATACCGCGCGGGACCCCATGCTGGTCGCAATGCAAAATTGGACGTTGAAATTGGACAAACAAACCCAGTTTCAGGGGCTCATCGCGCAGCTCGATGAATCGATGGCCTTGCTAAAAATCGAAGGGCAAAATGCCGCCACCATTGAATCGTCGAAGTCGTCCATGGCCCAATACAAGCGCATCTTGGATTTGGACAACCGCATCAGAGAAATTCAGGCGAACTTGAAAAATAATGGACAGGTAAGTCGAACAGACATCGACCTCATTACCAAGCACAATGCGGCCATTCAGAACATTCAGATTTCGCTGGCAGCCCAAAAGTTGGAGGCGCGCTGGACGGCGACACAAACGACCAAATTGATTGTACGTGCGGGCATCGAACCGGAGAAACCCGTGGATGTATCCGCCAGCGGCAGTGGCAGTTTGGAAGCAGCAGGACAGATAACCTTTGACTTGGATGGCATCCGCATAGAGGTAAAATCGGCATTGGAGCCGGTCGATGAACTCATCGCCAAACTGTCAGAACATCAGCAAGGATTGCAAGCCGTGTTATCGAGAAACGAGCTACAGTCGTTGGAAGAATTCGAACGACGTTTGTTGCTCAACCAATCGGAAACCAAACAATTGGAGACGATGCAACAACAGCGCAAGGACGCCTTGGAGTTAACGGGAAAAACCATTGAAGCATTGGAAACCCTAGCCAAAGAGTTGGAAGCCATCCCCCCAAACACGCGTGCGGTGGATGTCGTAAGGGATCAATACCGCGACGAACAGCAAAAACATCGGGAATACAAAAAGCAGTTGGAGGACGATGCTGCCTTGTTGCAGTCCTGGACCCTTCAATACCGGGACCCCAACAATCTCGCCATCTTGGTGGGTAACAAATCCATCGAGGTGCAGAACCTTGAAAAGGAACTCAGCGAGTTGGGTGGACTTCCCCCTGAGTTTGGCGATGAGAGGGCTTTTTATGAGCACTTGACTTCATTAGAAACTCGGTTGAATCAAGTATTGGATCTGTTGGGTGATGCAGAAAAGAATGTCACCCGCGCAACCACTCAGCTCGAAAGTTTTGAATCCGATGCTTTGTCGCTACAAGCAAAACTGGAAATTGAAGAAACCAGGTTCAAGCGAATCCAAGCGGAATATGCCGCTTTGCTATTGGCAAAAAAACAACTACAAACCCTCATTGATGCAGAGAAAACCAATCCCTTTGAAGACTTCGAAAAGGAGACAGCTAGCATCTTTGCGGCCATTACCGAGCAGCGATATACGCAGATTGTAAGGGATGGCGATGCACCCGAAGGCGTGATGTTCAATGACCAATTCATCCCAGTGGCATTGTTGAGTGGCGGAACAGCGGGTAGTTTGGGCCTTTCTGTCCGATTGGCCTATGCAAAACAATACCTCCGTGATTTGGATGGTTTTGTGGTCTTGGACGATCCTTTCACGGATTTCGACATCGGTCGAAGAAAAGCCGCATCCAAATTTCTGCAAGACTTTGCTGAACAAAAACAAGTGTTTGTGCTAACCTGTCACGAAGAACATGCCAAGGACTTGGCGGGTCATTGCATCAAACTGAAAAAAACGACATAAAAGTTTCCCAAATGGGTTGATTTTATCGGGTTTTTGCGTTTACATTCGTTTCAAATCTGAACGCTAACTCGATGAATTTAAACCTACTAAAGAATTTTAAAGCCGCATTCGCAACGGCTATCATTTTCACCAATATCGCGGGGGTAGAATCCCAAAACGCTTTGTTTTTTGATGGAACTGATGACAGGGTGACCTGCGGGAACGACACCTCGGTACAGATCACCGGAAAACTGCTCACATTGGAGGCTTGGGTCTACCCTACCAGTTTCAAAACAAACCCTTGGGATTGCAATGTCATCTGCAAAGAGGACAACTCCGCCAACTACGGATACATGTTGCGCGTGGGGGGATCGGGGCAGTTGAATTTTGGCATGGGCAACGGAACCAGCACTTGGATGGAACGAAATTCGCCCTCTAACGTATTGGTTTTGAACACATGGCAGCACATTGCAGGCACCTATGACGGAACTTGGATGCGATTGTATGTCAACGGAAAAGTGGTTGACTCGGCCAGTGCCACCAGCAATATTTCCAATACAGGTTCTAGTATTCAACTCACCATCGGTGATCATACCGGCTCCTACCAACGAAGATTTCAGGGCAAAATTGATGAGGTTCGTGTTTGGAAGGCCTGCAGAACCACCGCCGAAATTCAGGCGAACATGTACAACGAATTCTGCGGACCACAGAAAGGATTGCGGGCATATTACAAGTTCAACCAGGGAAAGGCAGGGCTAACCAACAACACGGTAACCACCTTGAAAGACTATTCTGGCTACAACAACACAGGCACATTGGGCAGTTTCGCGTTGACAGGTACTACCTCGAACTGGGTCTCTGGATACGGCATGAAACGGAATGTTGTGAGCACCACGGAGACCATCACGGCTTGTGATCGTTTTAATTCGCCCTCGGGCAAAATCAAAGTCACCGTCTCTGGAACCTATTATGATACGCTTCAAACGGCGTTTGGTTGTGATAGTGCGATCAAATACGTGGTAACCATCAAAAAGAAAACCACTTCCAGCATGAAGGCTTTCGACTGTAAAAGCTTTACCAGCCCCAGCAAAACCTACACATGGACGAAATCCGGCACCTATTTGGATTATTTGAAAAATAGCATCGGTTGCGATTCGGTGATCACCATCTTCCTAACCATCGGCGCCCCGATGGACTCAGTGAGTTTGTTGAATTGTTACTCCGTGAAAAGTCCGACCGGCAAATACACCTACACCCAATCCGGCACCTATTATGACACGTTGAAGAGTTTCAGGGGTTGTGATTCCGTGCTGAAAGTGAAAGTGAGAATTTTGCAAGCTACAACCAATGAAATCTCTGTGGCAGAATGCTACAAGTTCAAATCGCCCAGTGGCAAATACACCTACACAAAACCGGGGACTTATTACGATACATTGGTGAATGCAGATGGTTGCGATTCGGTGATCAAAATCAACTTTAGCATCATCCAAGGTCGACGCACACTGATTCGCTCTGCTTGCAGCGAGTACAAAAGTCCGAGCGGAAACTACACCTGGACCCAATCCGGCGAATACTACGACACATTGGTCAACTACCGTGGATGCGATTCCATCGTTACTGTGAAACTCACCATTTGGGGCCCTGGTCGGGACACTGTGGATGTAAAAGCCTGCAGGTATTTTATTTTGCCCTTCACCAAAGTGGTTGCAACAAGCACGGGATCCTACACGGATGTCACCAAGAATTTCCGCGGGTGCGACAGTTTGATTTTGTATCGGGTGACGATTGTCAACATCGACGATTATGTGACTTTGAACGGCTCATTGTTGACCGCACGCAACAGCACAGGCACCTATCAGTGGTTGAACTGCACGCGCAGTTATCAGGTCATCGTTGGTGAGACCGGTAAACAGTATATCGCCAAGGAAAACCATTTGTTCGCGGTGGAAATCACCGACGGCGGGTGCAAGGATACATCGGACTGTATTCAGGTAACAACCGCATCTGCTCGCGCGTTTGCTTCGTCGGGCATTTGGATTAGCCCCAACCCCAGCAAAGGTCAGTTTGTGATTCACAGCACGATGAATGGCAGTGCGAAGGTCCGTGTTTTCAATGCTGCTGGACAATTGGTTAGCGATGACAACACGCCATCGTTGAATGGCTATTTGATGGAATTAAAGCAACCTGCAGGTGTCTATATCTTGCGCATTGAAACAGAAAACGGGGTTGTCAGCCAACGCATTGGCATCTCCGAATAAGGATTGTAAATTGCGCGGATGATTCGCTTGAATTTGAACGAACGCCGCAGATTTCCCAAGGCCCTCCCGGACTTGGAAATCTGCGGCGTTTTTCGTATATTATGGTTATTCGTTTTGGCGATTTTTGGTGGTTTAAAAGCCGCCGAGGCTCAGTCTGAGGCGAAACCCGCATCGCTCGCTTACCAGGGAGTCATCGTACCCCAACCGCAGGTATTCGTTGAACATCGGGAAGCGGATGTATTCAACTGGACGCCCTTTTTGCGGGTGAGCATCGATACCCAGTTTTCTTTAGAAGAGCGAAAAATCATCGCCCAGCGATTGGAAGAGGCCGTGAGGATTTACCAATTTTCAAAATTCTTCGACAGTGATGTAGACTGGTTAGTAAAAGGGGGCTACGAACAGCGGCTCCTGAGTTTCAAACCGAATCTACAGCCCATCCGCGAATTAGACCACCTGGAAAATTATCGAAAAAAGACCGCAAAGAAGCGCAAAGCCAGCCAATTTCCAGAAATCCGCATAGAGCGTAAATCGGTATCGCCCAATCCCGAAGAAGGCTATCGCCTCGAGATCGCCCATGGCAAACCTCCGGGCATCGTATTGCAAGCACAGCATTTACAGGGAGTGATTTGGGGCTTAAGGACCTTGCAACAACTGACGGAATACAACCAAAGGGGTTCACTCGTTCAAACGCATATTGAAGACTACCCCACTTTTTCTTATCGGGGGATGCACTTGGATGTAAGCAGGCATTTTTATGGTGCGGCCGACATCAAACGGTATATTGATTGGCTGAGCTTTTACAAGTTCAATGTGTTTCATTGGCATTTGTGCGACGATCAGGGGTGGCGATTGGAGATTAAGCGGTATCCCAAACTCACGGATGTGGGCGCTTGGCGGGTGGATCGCAACAAGGAGCCTTGGCGCACGGCAAAACCCCAAGAAGAGGGAGAGATGCCAACCTACGGGGGATTTTACACGCAGGAGGAAGTGAGAGAAATCGTGGCTTATGCCAAGGTGCGCGGTGTGGAGATCATTCCTGAAATTGAGATGCCTGGACATTCATCGGCGGCATTGGCGGCATATCCGGATTTGAGTTGTTCTCACCAGCCGCAGACTGTGGTGCCGGGCGGGTTTTATCCCAAAGACAATTCAACGGTTTATTGCGCGGGCAATGAGGCCACTTTCCGATTTTTGGAAGGGGTATTGGATGAGGTGATGATGTTATTTCCGGATGCTAAGTTCATCCACATTGGGGGCGATGAAGTGGACAAAACCGCTTGGAAAAATTGTTTGTTGTGTCAGCAGCGAATCAAGGTTTTGCGTGATGTGAACAGCGTTGTGGGTCGGTCTGCAGAAGGCAACGACGATTGGAGCAAGCCCGAGGACCGATTGCAGAGTTATTTTATTGCGCGGATGGAGAAGTATTTGAACGACCACGGTCGGAACATCATTGGTTGGGATGAAATTTTGGAGGGCGGGTTGGCGCCGAATGCGGCGGTGATGAGTTGGCGGGGCGAAGCGGGCGGTATTGAAGCAGCAAAAATGAACCATCCTGTGGTGATGACACCCGGGAGTCCTTGTTATTTCGACCATTACCAGGGGAATCCCAGCAGTGAACCCATGGCGTTTGGCGGGATGAATACGCTGTTTGATGTGTACAAGTACAACCCCATTCCCAAGGCGTTGGATTCGATGTATTGGGCCTATGTGGCGGGGGCACAGGGGAATGTGTGGACGGAGTTTATGATCGATTTCGATCGGGTTGAATATATGGTTTTGCCAAGGATGTTGGCTTTGGGGGAGGTTTTGTGGAAGGGCCCTGTTCGGGGCGATGTGGGTTTGTTGTATCGACAATTTTTGGACCGGGTGGATGCGCATGAGAAATTTAAGTCTTTTGAGGGATGCGGGTTTGCGCGAAGTCAGTATGGTTTGGCACAAAAGATTCGGTCGGGCCGCGACACCATTTGGCTTGAATTGATGTCGGCCGCGGGCGTACGCCCGCGGCTCCCTTCTGGAGAAACCGACCATATTGGGGTTTCCGTAGAACCTTCCGACAGTTCACTCCGTGCATTTTGCTGTCTTCAAGACAAGGGGGAATCGGTGGTGGTGGGAATCACTGGGACTGCCAATGTAAAGGCGGGATTTTCTGGGGAATCACAGCAGAGTGAACTTTCGTTCCGCGGGCATGCAGGATTTGGGAAAAAGGTAACCCTTTCCTTGCCCGCGGATGCACGGTATTCGGGCCACGGCGAGGGGACCCTCGCCGATGGCCTCTGGGGTGGAAACCATTTCGGAAGTCATTGGCTGGGGTTCTATGGTAAAGACGTGGTGGCGATCATGGACTTGGACACCCTGACCCCGGTTTCACAGATCACCTTGGGTTCATTGGAGGCAGAACCCAGTTGGATTTTTGCACCCACCGAGGTCACCGTGGAAACGAGCAGCAATGGGAAGGATTGGGAAATGCATCCGATGGCCCGCAAGGAGCGTACGGTTCAGTGGACCGACACCCTGATGATGATGGGAACCATACCGGTAACCCAATCGCTCACGCGATTGGGGCGCGATACCCTGCCGTATGATGTGGTTTGGGGCAAACAACTTGCCAACAACCACATCCATTACACTTTAGAATTTGCGCTGAAACCCACCGAAATTCAGTACATCCGGGTTTCCGCCAAATCGGTCAAAAAACTCCCAGCAGATCACCTCGGCGCCGGCAAACCCGCTTGGCTGTTTCTAGATGAAATTCGGGTAAAATAATCTAAAGTTGTACTATTGTCCAACAGTGTCGCTACCATTATTGACAAACCCATGAAAACACTACATTGGCGGATGCGCTCAAATCTATTGAATCAAATCTTGCTGGCCTTCGGCGTGCTTACCTTCTCCCGTTTGATTTGGTTTACCGCCAATGCTTTTTGGTTGCCACCGATCGGCATCGACGAATACATTTGGGCACACTTGGTCGGCATTTATTTCGATATCCCTGTGGTGGTTGGCCTATTCCTGCCGGTTTGGTTGTGGGCAATGTTTGGCGGACAGTTCCGCGAAAAACACCCTTGGATAAACAAAACATTGTTCTTGATATCGTCTTTAACAGCGTTGATTTTCAACGGCATTGATACAGGATATTCCCAAGTGACAGCCAAGCGCAGTGGTTATGAATTGTTCGATACGCTGGGCGATGATGCCAACAAACTCACGCCGTACATTTTGGACAACCTGGGCATTATCATTGGATTGGCCGCGCTGGGGTATTTGATCTACAGAATTGTTCCGGTGCGCGGCCAATACCCCGTTGTTGATTTCAAAGGGAGGCCGCTGCGCGGCCTCATCACCGCCATCGCCTTCGCCGCAACCTGCCTCGTCGGTTTTCGCGGTGGCTTCCAACTTCGACCCCTCAGAGCCATCGATGCATCCACTTTTGTAGCCCCAGAAATCGCCCCGCTGGTCACATCCACCCCATTGCAAATCATCAGCACCTGGCAGCGAAATGGCCTCCCCAATTTTGACTTTCAAGTTCAATGGCCTGATAACTTTGGCACATCCACCACCAATACCACCGACTGGCTCTTCCAAGGTACCCAGCCCTTGCCCAAGTTTCCAATGTCGCGCAGTCAAGGCGGCGGCTGGGTCCAACCCAACATCGTTTTCATCGTGGTTGAAAGCCTCGCCCGCGATTACACCGGGTTTGGCAACGGCACACCATTCACCCCATTCCTCGACCGCCTCGCCGCGGACCCAAACACCCTCTATTTCCCCTATTGCTATGCCAACGGCACCAAAAGCATCGAAATGGTGCCCAGTATTTTCTGTGGAATGCCCAGCCTCATGAGTGAGTTTTATGTCACCTCGGCCTACGCCAACAACAAAGTCAACAACGCCTTTCAGCTCGCCAAAGGATATAAAACCGCCTTTTTTCATGGCTCCAACAATGGCACCATGGGATTTCAGTCGTTCTTAAAACAAACGGGATTGCAACAATATCACGGCATCGATCAATATCCTTCAGAACGCTATCAGCGCGACTTTGACGGCAACTGGGGCATTTTCGATGAACCCTATCTACAGCACTTCATTCGGTGCATGGACACCCTAAACGATGAGAAAAAACCTGTATTCGCTTCGATTTTTACGCTCTCATCGCACCACCCCTACACCATTCCCAAACCCTATCAAGGAACGCTACCTGGTGACCCCGGAACCGTGCAGCATACCATTGCCTACACCGACATCGCCCTGCGCAAATTCTTCGAAAGCGCTGCCAAAAAACCTTGGTTTGAGAATACTGTCTTTGTAATCACCGGAGACCATACGAGTCACTCCGACAAAGAATATTTCTACAGTCAAAGCGGTCATTACGAAGTACCGGTATTGATTTACTCTCCGGGAGTTGACATCCGCGCCAACCTCATCAATAGTCGCTCCAGCAGCCAAGAAATAACAAACAACACGCCAAATGCGCCAACCGCACTCTCCCCCGGATGGCAAAACGCCCTGCTTTCGCCCTGGGCCAAGAAGCTCACCGACTCCCTCATCCACTTGGCAACACAAAAAACCCTGTCCCAATGTGATATTTTGCCCACGGTCTGGAGTCTACTGGGATCGCCAAATGAGAAATCGAACATCCAACCGCGCTTGGGCTTTGGCAGAAGTGCTTTTGATCCAAATTATAAAGGCTATTCCACCCACTTCGACAAAGACTTGTATTACATTGTTCAGTATCCATTTGTATTGGCTTTGAACCAGCAGGGGGAAGTGGTGGACTACCACAAACAAATCCGCAACCAGCCAAAAGGAACCCCTATGCCGCAAGTGGGAATCCAATTTCAATGGATGCGTGCCACCCTGCAATCACAAATGATCGAATACAGCCGTCGCATCAAAGAAAATCGTTGGGAGTAATCTCTCCATTACACCTTGAAACCAATCCCACCCGATGCCATGTTGGGTTTCACCTCGGTGGTAAACTCCTCCACATCATCGTACACCAGCGTCTCAATCGCTTTTTTGGTGTACTTGGATTTCGGGAGATCGCTCAAGCGCAAATGTTGGTTTCGAATGGCTTCCTCAATGACCTTCCTTACCGCCCTACCGTTACCAAAGTACTTGTCGCGCGTTTTGAACATAAAATCGATATACTTCATCAAATGATCTGCGGCTTTTGGCTCCGGCACAATATGATGATCCCGCAATTGATTCAACGCAATGGTGTATAAATCATCGGAATTGTAATCCTTGAATTGGAATACCCGATCAAAGCGCGACTTCAAACCCGGATTCGACTCCATGAACTTCTCCATGTTTTGGGTGTAACCCGCTGCGATCACAATAAACTCACCCCGGCGGTCCTCCATGCGTTTCAGCAATGTTTCGATGGCTTCCCGACCAAAATCGTTGCTACCCCCATCGCTCAAGCTATAGGCCTCATCGATAAAGAGGACCCCACCCATGGATTTGTTGATCAATTCTGATGTTTTGATGGCTGTTTGTCCGACGTATCCACCCACCAAACTTTGTCGGTCGCATTCCACCAAATGCCCGCGTTCCAAAATACCCAAGGCCTTATAAATTTGGGCCAAAATACGGGCCACTGTGGTTTTACCCGTACCCGGATTGCCGCTGAACACACTATGTAAAGAGAAAATCTTCCTTACATCTTTGCCCAAACTCTTGTAAAAGCGCACCAACTTCACCAACTCTTCAATGTCGTGCTTGACTTGATCCAAGCCTATCATATTCCGAAGTTTCAGCATCGCCTCACGCAGCAAATCTTCATCAATGGGTATTTCTGGGAGTATACCCTCGTGCAAATCAAAAATGCGCTTAAGGTCCGTTTCCGTGATGGTCGACAATGTGGTGGCATCCAAGGTTTCGGGATGATCTGACTTCATGATCCGAAGACCCAAATTCATTTTGGCTTCGTCCACCATGGAGTTGACCAAACGGGCATTGCCAAAAAACTTATCGCGATCACGGTATTTGTCGGTGAGATACTTTTGAAACACCTTTTGGGCCGCTTCGTCGAACTGAACACCACGCTTCTCACCTGCAAATGTGGCAATTTTTACCAATTCTTGCGGGGTGTAATCGGGGAATTCATACTGCATCACAAACCGCGATTTCAGTCCGGGATTCGACTCCAAGAAGACATCCATTTCCTCAGGATAACCCGCCACGATGATGGCGATATCGGTGGCATCGGACAATTCTTTCAGCAGGATTTCAATGGCTTCCTTTCCGAAATCTTTGTTGTCCTCATCTTTTCGCGCCAAGGCATACGCCTCATCGATGAACAGCACGCCGTCTTTGGCTTTCTTGATGGCCTCTTTGGTTTTGGGCGCAGTCTGTCCGATGTATTCTGCCACTAGGTCTGAGCGATCCACTTCCACCACATGTCCTTTTTTCAGCAAACCCATTTCCTTGTAAATTTTGCCCAGCAAGCGGGCTACTGTGGTTTTACCCGTACCTGGATTGCCTTTGAATACGGCATGCAGGTTGATTTTATCGTTCTCATCAAATCCTTTTTCTTTACGCAGGGCCACAAAACGCAGATAATCCGAGTACTCGCGAATTTTCTTTTTGATCGGATCCAACCCCGTTAATTCATCCAACTCATGCATGATGTGCTCGATACCAACCGCTCCTTGCTCTGCATTTGCGGCTGTTTCCTCGGCTTTGACCGCTTCTTCCGCTGCCATCAAATCATCGATATGCACATACTCAATTTGCGTGAGCGGCACGAAGTCTTCCTCTGTGGCCGCCACATAATCTTCACCAATTTTAAAAGGCACTTGCGCCAACATGTGGTCCATGAATATCACTTCAGCGAAATAATCCCCGCGCGACCATGTACCAATGACATCGCTCCCCCACCCAATGGTAGCAGTGAATTGATCATCCTCGGGTTTTACGAAATAAATTTTCGAAACGGTACCTTTCAGGTATCCGCTGGCCGTGCGATAATTGAAGAGCAACTCAATGGCGATATCCTTTGATTTGCGGGTAAGGTTATCCAAATTGAGTTCTATCCAAACATAGCGAGTGCTCATCGCATTGAATACACTGTAATATTTTCGTTCACCGGTTTCCGTATCCGCACTGTTTGATTCGTACAATTTTACCGTATCAATTTTGAAGTAGGGATTGGATTTGCGAATGGCACCTACATTTTGAATATAAAAGGTTTTGGTGGCAATCACTTCATCATCCACAATGGCTTCCCAGCGATAAACACCCTCCTTCCAATACGTACCTGGCGTTTTTACACCCCAGCCCTCACGAACATAAATCACAGCTTCTTCGGGGTTCACAGGGCGATCACAATTCAAGTAGCATATTTCATTGTTCTTCTCGTCGATGCACCGCATCCGCAAATTCAACGACCATGCATCTTCATCAAATCGCTTGTTGTAAAGTGTAACCTCGCAATACACGTAGGCCACCTCCGTTTCTTCAAAAACAGTGCGATACTTCTTAGTATTGTTGGCCAACCACTCGATACTCGAGTAGGTTTTTATGTCGCGAAATTTAAACAATGTAGAATTCATGATTTTGGTAATTGCCCCTCTGTGATTTCCCGCAATATCTGTGATAACATTGAATTATTTTAGGCTTCAAGATGAAATAAGAAACAAATCGACGGTGGTTTGTAATTTTTCAAATTGAGGGATAAATCTCATAATTTTTTCTTACTTTTGCACCTCCGATACGGAAAGACCTCGTAGCTCAGCTGGATAGAGCAACTGCCTTCTAAGCAGTAGGTCACAGGTTCGAATCCTGTCGGGGTCGCCCAGTATTGAGAAATAACGGGGAGTAGCGCAGGCCGGTAGCGCACCTGGTTTGGGACCAGGGGGTCGCAGGTTCGAATCCTGTCTCCCCGACCACTTTCAAAGCCTCAAAGAAATTTGGGGCTTTTTTTATGGCTCTCCGAGCAACGAAAATGACGGTATGGGTGTTTAGTACAATATGTCGGTAAAATTCAAACGCAATATCATCGTATTATTCACGATTTTCATTTCAATCACCACCATGAATTCATGTAAAAAGAAATGTAATTGTTCCGAAAATTATGATGCTACTCGGTTATACGATAAAGGCGACTTGGTAATTTATAACGGAAAGTGCTGGAAAGCAAGCAGCAGAGGCAGGGGAATTACACCTGGACCATGGCTGCAAGACGGTAACGATATCTGGAAAGAGTGTATTGAGCAATAGTATTCTCGTCACCGTTCTATCCAATCCTCTTCTATATTCACAATCTGTCTTTCGCTTGTTTGTCCATTTTCTCACAGCAAACCTTTTCCCCAATCAATCCCCATCGGTTTCAATTTCATCGTCATGGGTTAATTTTGTTTCTCATTAACGAAAGACTTTGAATTTAGACGCATATATACAACAACTGTCCTTTGAACGCATCGATATTTCCTTCGCCGTTGTAGTGGCCTTGTCGATGATATTTCTTTTCATCTTTCTCTTTGGCTATTTCCTCAAAGTCAAGCGAACTGAAGCGCAATCCGTCAACAGCAACGCCCCCGGCGTAAGCATCATTATCGCGAGCAGAAATGCAAAGGCAAAATTGGAAAAGCACCTTCCACAGTGGCTCGCCCAAGATTACCCCAATTATGAGGTCATCGTAGCAAATGATCGCAGCACCGATGACACCCCCCTGTTTTTGATCGAACAGCAACAGTTGCACCCCAAATTAAAAGCAGTTTCGCTGGACGCCGATTTTGTGAAAATGGGCGGTAAAAAATTGGCCCTTACATTGGCCATCAAAAAAGCGCAATTCCAGCACTTCCTTTTCACCGATGTAGATTGCATTCCCAGCAGCGACCAATGGCTTAAGCACATGGCCACACAATTTGGCCGCGACAAGCATCTCGTCTTGGGTGTTTCGCCCGTTAGAACAGGCAAAGGTTTTTTGGGTGCCTTGGTGCAACACGAAAACCTACTCACGGCACTTCACTATTTGGGATTGTCCGCCGCTGGCAAACCCTACATGGGGGTTGGACGTAATTTGGCATACACACGTGCTGCCTATGATGGTGTCAATGGATTCAGTAGCCATCACCACCTGCCAGCGGGCGACGACGACCTTTTCGTGCAAGAAGCTGCCACGCCCTCCAACACGGTTACGTGCATCAACCCCGAAGCATTTACCTATTCTGATGGTCCCGCCACTTGGAAGGACTATTGGAAACAGAAAAAACGCCATATGTGGGTCGGCAAATCATACCAAACAGGTGTCAAACAATTGTTGGCGATATACCCAATGGCCCAGCTGTTCTTTTGGCTTGGCATTATATTGTGGTTCATCTTAGGATCTCAATGGCTCTGGCCCACCATCGCCTTGATACTCAAACTCACACCCGAATGGATTGTGTTCCACAAGAAGGGAAAGCTATTGCAAATGAGCAAATCGATCCCTCTTTATCCTTTGTTCAATTTGTTTGAATCGTTCTGGTATGTGGTTGTAGGAATCAATGCCTTCTTTACGAAAAAAATCACATGGTAGGACCTGAAATCATCTTCGAATATTTTCCCAATTTAACCCCCGAACAACGCGGTCAAATCGCACAGCTGGGGCCTTTGTACGCTGACCACAACGCAAGGATCAATGTGATTTCACGCAAGGACATGGACATGTTTTATGTTCACCACGTGTTGCATTCTTTGGCTTTGGCCAAGACTTGTGAGTTTATTCCGGGACAGCATTTCATTGACATTGGCACCGGTGGAGGATTCCCTGGAATTCCACTGGCCATCATGTTCCCCAATGTGGAATTTACGCTCGTAGACAGCATCGGAAAGAAAATCGCCGTGGTACAAGCCGTGATTGAAGCGTTGGGACTCAAAAACGCGACAGCAATTCAAGAGCGCACAGAATCACTGCCCATGAAATTCGATGGTGCCGTGGCCCGCGCAGTGGCTCCAGCCATTGAACTATGGAAGTGGATGGAAAACCATTGGAGTGGCAAACCCCGCTTCTTCCTGCTCAAAGGCGGTGACTTGGCTGAAGAAATCAATGAAGTGATTGAATATTCGCAGAAAACAAAAATCAAGTTGCACGCCATCGGCGAAATCTATGCGGATCAACCCTTTTTCGAAACGAAAAAAGTGGTCAAACTGTATCACGGATAAAACTTAATCCATCGTAACGGACCTCAAGAAAGGCCTGAAACTAGGCCCCAAACAACTGTTTGGCTGAAGCCAAAGCAGCCGACAAACCATCGGCATGTTTACCACCCGCAGTTGCGAAGAACGGCTGTCCGCCGCCCCCCCCTTGGATTTCTTTGGCACAGTCGCGTATCATTTGCGAAGCGTTCCAACCCTTTTCCGCTACCCATTGGTCATCGATGTAGATGGCAAGACCCGGCTTCTCCTCGGCCAGATACGCCAACACAACCACAGGATTTCCCAACGATTGCTTCAATTGGAAACACAACTGCTTGGCCGCATCGGCATTGGGCAAATTCAACTGCGCAAATACCATGGGGATGCCAGCCACTTGGGATACTTTCCCAAGCAACTCGTCTTTGATGACTTGCACCTGCTGGGCTTGAAACTGCTCAATCAACTTGCGCATATCGGCATGTTCTTCGAGCAATTTGTTCACGGCCGCTTCCGCATCTTTGGGGTTTCCCAACACTTGCTTTACACGCGCCAATTCCTCAACTTGCTGGGTGATATAATCCAAGGCTGCCTGCTGTGTCACCGCCTCTATCCTTCTCACACCCGCTGCCACACTGGATTCCCCCAATATTTTGAAGAACCCAATTTGGGAGGTATTGGCCACATGGGTTCCGCCGCACAATTCCATTGAATAGTTGGCATCAAACTCAATTACACGCACATACTCACCATATTTTTCACCAAACAAGGCCGTTGCACCCATTTTTTGGGCCTCTGCAATGGGCACATTGCGGTGTTCTTTCAGGGCGATGCCCTCCCGGATTTTTTCATTTACGCGCTGCTCAACTTGCAACAATTCCTCATCGGTCATCTTGCCGAAATGAGAAAAATCGAAACGCAATGCCGCATCGTTCACCAAACTGCCTTTTTGGGCAACATGTACACCCAAGGCTTCACGCAATGCACTGTGCATCAAATGGGTAGCGCTGTGGTTTCCATTGATTTTGGCCCTTCTTTCGGCATCCACTTTTGCCTCGAACCATTGATCCAGATCTGCGGGTAGCTTATCGCACACCAACACATGCAATTTGTTTTCTTTGTGGGTATCCAACACACGTACTTTGTCGCCATCGGCACCAATCAACCAACCGGTATCGCCCACCTGTCCGCCACTCTCCGCATAGAAAGGACAAACATCCAACACCACTTGAAACAAGTTTTTACCTTTTGTTACGATGGTACGGTGTCGGCTAATTTGCGATTGGCATTGGGTGGTATCGTAACCACAGAAAGATTCTTCGCTGTCGGAAAGTACTTGCATCCAATCGCCAGTTTGTTTGGCGGCATCGGCTTTGGAGCGGTCTTTTTGCGCTTGGAGGGCAGTTTGAAACCCATCCATATCCACGGAGCAACCGCGCTCACGGGCAATCAAGTCGGTTAAATCGATCGGAAATCCGAAGGTATCGTACAATTCAAAGGCAGTAGCCCCATCCACAATTCCTTGGGGATGCAAATCGATGTGGGCATTCAATCGACCCATTCCGGTACTCAAGGTGCGGAAGAAGGCATTCTCCTCTTCTTGGATCACGCGCTGCACAAACCCCTCTTGGGCTTTCAACTCAGGGAAACTGCCCGCAAAATAATCGGCCAGGCCGGGCACCAATTGGTTGAAAAACGCGGTTTGGAAGCCCAGATAGGAATATCCGTATCGCACGGCCCTGCGAAGCACCCTGCGCACCACATAACCTGCACCGGTGTTCGATGGAAGCTGTCCGTCCGCAATACACAAACTCACAGCCCTCAGGTGATCGGCGATCACGCGGAAGGCAATGTCTTGCTTCTCATCATCGCCATAATTTTTGCCACACAATTTGGCGGTATTTTGGATGATGAATTGAAAAATATCGGTGTCGTAGTTGCTCGATTTGCCTTGTATACCGCGTACCAAACGCTCGAAGCCCATGCCGGTATCCACGTGTTGTGCGGGGAGGCGTTCCAGTGAGCCGTCGGCTTTGCGGTTGAACTCCATGAACACGAGGTTCCAGATTTCAATGACTTCGGGATGGTCTTGGTTCACGAGCGTCGCGCCATCTACGGCCTCGCGCTGCTCGGCCGAACGCATATCAAAATGAATCTCGGAACACGGACCACATGGTCCTGTATCGCCCATTTCCCAAAAATTGTCTTTTTTGTTTCCTTTGAGAATACGCTTGGGATCAATAAACTGCGCCCAACGATCATGCGCCTCTTGGTCAAACGAAATGTTGGCGGACGCATCCCCTTCAAAAACAGTTACATACAATTGGTCTTTTGGCAATCCGTATACTTCGGTCATCAACTCCCAAGCCCATTCAATGGCCTCTTGTTTGAAAAAATCACCAAAACTCCAGTTGCCCAGCATCTCAAACATGGTGTGGTGGTAGTGGTCGTGTCCAACTTCCTCCAAATCGTTGTGTTTTCCGCTCACGCGCAAGCACTTTTGAGAATTTACCACGCGCTTGTATGGCGCTTCGGCATTCCCCAAGAAATAATCTTTGAATTGGTTCATCCCCGCGTTGGTGAACATCAGGGTAGGATCCCCTTTCACTACGATGGGTGAACTCTGAACAAACGTGTGTTGCTTGGAGGCAAAAAATGCCAAAAACTTTTCTTTGATTTCGTGACTGCTGAGCGCCATTCCGCAAAGATAGTGAAGATTAAAAACAAAAGGCGCCCGCAAGGGCGCCTTTTGGTGAGGTAATTGTTATGAAAACTTAACCGACTGCACTCACTTTGGGAGCAGCTTGTTTGATTTCGTCGGATGCACCGTCTTCAAACTTCTTGAAGTTGTCGTTGAACAAATGCGCCAACTTCTCACACTGTTTGTCGTAGGCTTCTTTGTCGGCCCAAGTATTTCTTGGGTGCAACAACTCCGAAGGAACACCTTCGCAGGCATTGGGCATCATCATGCCAAACACAGGATGCGCGGTAAACTCGCCTGTCAGTTTGCCTTCCAATGCCGCAGTAATCATGGCGCGGGTGTACGACAATTTCATGCGACTGCCCACACCGTATCCACCACCACTCCAGCCAGTGTTCACCAACCAAACATTGATATCGGGGTTGGCGCTCAACTTCTCACCCAACATTTTGGCATACACCGTTGGATGCAAAGGCAAGAACACTTGTCCGAAGCAAGACGAGAAAGTAGCCTGAGGCTCGGTCACGCCGGCTTCGGTACCCGCCACTTTCGCGGTATAACCACTGATGAATTGGTACATGGCCTGACCGGGATTCAATTTAGAAATCGGCGGCAACACCCCAAAGGCATCGGCGGTAAGGAAGAAGATATTTTTTGGCGCATCGCCCACGGAAGGCACAGCAATGTTTTCGATATAATCGATGGGGTAAGCCACACGGGTGTTCTCAGTGACTGAGATATCGTCGTAGTTCACCACATCAGAATCTTCGAAGAAACGTACGTTTTCAACCAAGGCGCCGTGTTTGATGGCATGCCAGATTTGGGGTTCTTTTTCTTCGGTGAGGTTCACGCATTTTGCATAGCATCCACCTTCGAAGTTAAACACGCCGGTATCAGACCAACCGTGCTCATCGTCGCCGATCAATTTGCGGTTGGGGTCGGCGCTCAAAGTGGTTTTTCCTGTGCCGCTCAATCCAAAGAACAAAGCGGTATCGCCATTCACGCCGATGTTGGCAGAGCAGTGCATGCTCAACACATTGCGCTCATGGGGAAGGATATAATTCAATACAGAGAAAATGCCTTTTTTGATTTCACCGGTGTAACCAGAACCACCAATCAAGATGATTTTGCGACTCACACTCACCATGGTGAAGTTGCGCTGACGGGTACCATCAACCGCAGGGTCTGCATGGAACGATGGCGATGCCACGATGATCCATTCGGTGGGCTGGGTGGCGATTTCTTCGGCGGAAGGACGCAAGAAAAGGTGCTTTGCGAACAGGTTTTGGTAGGCACTTTCGGTTACTACCTGGATGTTCAAGCGATTTTTTGGATCGGCACAGGCGTAAGCGTGGCGGACAAAGATTTCTTTGCCTTCCATGTGCTTCATCACTTTGTTCAACAGGGCGTCGAACTTGGCCTCTTCAAATGGTTGATTGACAGCACCCCACCAAGCTGAATCAGCGGTAAGGGCATCTTTTACCAAGAATTTGTCTTTCGGACTTCTACCGGTAAACTCGCCGGTATCGGCAGCGAGTGCACCTTGCGAGGTGATACGTCCCTCATTTCTTTCAAGGGCTTTGTTTACGAGTTCGTCTGTGGTTAGATTTTCGAATACGGTTTGGGCGTGATTTTTGATCGACGCGATGATTTCGATATTATTCATGCTGTAAATGAAATAACTTTGGCACTGCAAAGGTACTTATTGTATTTCCGGTTACAGCCCACAAAACCGGATTCTTTGTAAATGAACTTACGCACACGAAATTTTTAACATTTATCAAAATAAAATATTTTTAACGACTTGAAAAACAAGGAATTAAACACTGCTCAACGCACAACTGGTGTATGTTTGACACTTGTCAAATTGTGCATTATTTTCTTTTGTGGAGGGATGGTTCGCGGACAATATTTACAAATTTCACCCCGACAAGAAGTCAAAATCGGGGGTGGATTGGCGTTGCATGCTGGGGTGAATTTATTGATGGAGCACAACCATTGGGGCGGCCCAATTCGCACTTGGGAAGTGCCGGTATTGGATGGGTTGGCACAGTATCGATTGGCGCCGAAGACGGCGAGGGTTTCGGATGGCATGGCGATGGGTACAGCGGTGGCTGCCGGGGTATTGACATTGGCTTTGCCAAAAAACCAACGCACGGAGTACATGGTTGTGGGGTTACAAAATGTGTGGCTCACGGCGAACATCACGCAGACGGTGAAGGTGTTGGCCGCCAGAAACCGTCCGTATACCCAAGCGCCGGGATTTGTATCGGGTAGCCGGGATGACCATTACAGTTTTTTCAGTGGGCACAGTTCGATTACGGCATCGGTGGCGACTACGGCGTTGATGGTGGCATTGAACCAGCGGGATTTGGTTTCGTGGGGCCGCCCCGCCGCGTACGCGGCGGGCGGCCTCGCCCTTACCACTGCAGCCCTGAGAATCGCGGCTGGCAAACATTATCCCTCCGATGTTGTTACTGGTTTACTCGTGGGCATCGGCGTATCCATCATCAACACCAAACTCCACGAAACCCAGTAGCCCGCCCACCCAAATCTGAACCACAATCGCCATGACCCTCGCCAAAAACGCCCTATTTTTGTTCCTCATCCTGGCCCTCACCGCCTGCAATTCAGAAGCCAAACAATCACAAAACCACAAATCCAATAATACACATTCCACCGCCACTAACCCCCAAAAACAAGCCATGAATCAAGAAAACGAACAACCTACCGACTCCTGTGTACTCGCCGGCGGATGCTTCTGGTGTCTCGATGCCGTCTACCGCCAAATGCAAGGCATCATTAATGTGGAATCGGGTTATTCAAACGGTGCCATCAAAAATCCCACCTACAAAGAAGTGTGCAGCGGCAGAACAGGCCATGCCGAAGTGGCCAAGATCTATTTCAACCCCACCCTTACCTCCTACCAGCAAATCTTGGAAGTGTTTTGGCGCATTCACAACCCTACAACGTTGAACCGACAAGGGAACGACATCGGCACGCAGTATCGCAGTGGTATTTATTTCATGAATGTTGACCAAGAGCGCATCGCCAAAGCCAGCAAGCAAGCCGTAGAAGAGAGTGGTTTATGGGCCGCAGATGGCAAAGTGGTAACGGAAATCTTGCCTTTGGACAACTACTGGCCCGCCGAAGATTATCACCAAGATTACTTCGCAAACAACCCCGAAAACCAATATTGCGTTTACGTAGTGAGCGAAAAGGTGGAAAAATTCAAGAAAACCTTCTCGCAGCTGCTGAAAGACCAGCACTAAACCGCTCGTGCTACCAAAGCCGACACTCCTCGATTACCCCTTGGTTTTGTAACCTTTTCCTTCCAAGTACGACTTCACTTTGGCGTGCAAATCACCCTGGATGATGATGTCGCCATCCTTGGCGCTTCCCCCCACCCCGCAGTGCGATTTCAGGGCTTTTTCGAGGGCTTTCAAATCATCGCCCTTACCAATAAATTCTTTGATCACCACACAGGGTTTGCCATTGCGAACCTCTCTGCGCACATACAATTTTTGCTGTGCTGCTGGCAAGGTTTCCTGCTCATCGTCGAACCCATCGTTGTACTGGTAGTCAGGATTGGTGCTGTATACAACACCCGATTTCTGCTTATTCTTATTGCTCATGGCCTGCGTTTCTGTTTGATCTTACAGTGCGATTTTTCCGGGCGATTTTAGGTTTCTTTTCGAATGATCACGCCAGCAACGGCTTGGGCTTGGGGCATAATGACCAAATCGTTGATATTGACATGGGGCTTGCGAGACAATACAAATTCAATGGCATCCGCAATGTCCTGAGCCACCAAATTGTCATAGCCTTTGTACACGTTTTTGGCACGATCCACATCGCCATCGAACCGCACAATGCTGAACTCCGTTTCCACCGCACCAGGATGTATTCCGGTAACTTTCAATCCGTGCACCGCAAGCTCTAATCGCATGCTCTTGGTGATCGCATCCACCGCGAATTTCGTCCCGCAGTATACATTCCCGTTGTCATAAACCTCTTTACCGGCAATCGAACCGATGTTGATGACGTGGCCTCGTCCCTGCGCAATCATTCCTGGAACCACCGTTCTACTCACATACAACAACCCCTTTACATTGGTGTCAATCATCTGATCCCAATGGTCGGTGTCACCGTCAAAAAACTTCGACAACCCCTTGGCCAAACCCGCATTGTTCACCAAAACATCGATGTGTTTCCAATCCCCGGGCAAGGCTTCATAAAATGCTTTTACGGCTTTCAGCGACCGCACATCCAGCACCGCGGCATGTATGCGGGTATCGGAAGTTGAAGGGTCTGCCTGTATTTCCTGGGTCAAGGATTCCAACCGATCCATTCTACGTGCCACCACAATCAAATCGTAGCCCATCCGAGCCAATGTCAAGGCAGTGGCATAGCCAATGCCGCTACTCGCTCCTGTAATCAACGCAATTTGTCGTTTCATATACCCTTTCTATTAATGATGACCCACAATGATCAAGTTGGGTGTAAACAATACCTTGCGGGTACTTCTTGCCGTTGCAAACAATTGTAATTTCAATAGCAATTCCATCCAATCGTAGGCAATTCTCCGCACGATTTCCTTGAATATTCCTTGAACGCGCATGGTGCTGGGTAGCACCGATACTTCGGAGAATCCGCAAGACAGCATGACTTGTTCTGCGGAGCTCGCATTCAGGTAATTTTCATGGGTAAAGTCGCCCAGCGCGAAAGCGCTGGCGATGGGCGCATCCATGTTTGGGGTCCGAAAAATCGCTACGCCGCCGGGATTCAGTTTCCCTTTGATCAACTGCAACAACTCCACCAATTCATCCTTGGTAAAATGCTCAATGATATCCATCCCTGTGATGACGTCAAAGCCTTCTTTGGCATCGCGAAGGAACTGCATCGCATCGCCCAAAACCACTTCAGAAACACCCATTTTGTGGGCCATTTCCACTTGCTCACTGCTCAAATCCATGCCCGACAAATTCGTGTATCCCGCATTTTTCAATGCCATCAACAAACTGCCACTGCCACAGCCCATATCAAAGATGCGCGCCGCTTTCTTGACAGTCGACAATTTGGGCAAAATCTCGCGATCAAACTGCTTTCGCTCGCGATCAAACAATGATTTGGCATCAGTTAAAGCCGCTCGACCACTCTGGTTGGTGTGGTAATTTGCGTATAGAACCTCACGGTATTTGGTGCTCATGGTTGACTATTTCTTTAACGTTGATTTCAATGGAATATCCACTGCTGCCATGATGCTCACACACGTTGCCACCAATTTTTCCTCGCCCGTTGCAAACACATCAAACACCTGTCCTTCGCAGAAAATCAAATTCTGTCCGGCCTTCGTAACCTTCCCCACCGCACGCAATTTGGGCGCTGTTGATGGATTCACATACGAGATTTTCAAATCCACCGTAACGACATTCTTCGACACCTCTGTGCCGTTGTAAACAACAGTGTAAGCCGCGATTCCTGTTGTCACATCGCAAATCGTTGCCGTAACACCGCCATGGGTAAAGCCAGTGTGCTGCATGTGGTGTTCTTGAATATTGAGTTCCATACTCGCTGTATGCAAATCAATATCGGTGAGTTCCAAACCAATGTACTGGATGAATTGATTTTCCCGCAAACGGGTGTCCATGTAGGCCTTTAACGCTTGATTCATGATGTGCCGCAAATTTACTTGATTGGATTGTAGGTTGATGCTTGTAAAAACACATTCGACTTGGTGGGTTGCCAAATTTGTGCTAAACCCACCTGGTTTTTCTCGGCATAAGCCTGTGCGATGCGCATGCCTATGAAATTGCCAATCAACGGTGGACAGTCTTCGGGCACCCCTCCACCGAAGGTCTTGTTGCCAAAAGCGAAGTATCGCTTGTAATCATTAAACTTGGTGCTAAACAAAATTTGTTTGTCGAGATAGTGCTTCCAAATCTGTCCTTCCTCACGCATCATCCACTCCCACTCGGCTTTCTCGTACCCCAGCAATTCCCATGGATTTCGTTTGGGGAACAATTGCAACACACTGTACCACAATTTGCCCTGAAACACCATTTCATCGAGCATGTTGTTGCGCAAGTGACTGGGCTCGTGATGCATCTTTAGGTAATTCCAAATCAATTGCGACGCAATTTGATCGCTGTTGTTGTAGCGGTTGAAAAATGGCGGCATATCCAACAGCGCATAGGCCGGGAAAGTATCGTTCAGGAACATTTCCTCACTAAACGCCAAAATAACTTCTGTCTTCTTGGTTTTGGGGTTCACCACCGTATCGACAAAGGTGTTGTAATTGCTAAACTGCGACAAATAACTGTATATCTGTGCGTTGGGGGTTGATGGAATCGACAGTTGTAAGTTGGCCCATGCTTGTTCCAAAGCGGGCTTCCAGTCGGTATACTTTGTATAATGGGCTTTCACCACGCCAAAAACGGGTTGATTTTGCATCAGCCAATACTGAAGATATTGGGCCCTGGCGGTGTCTGAGATGGGTCCGAACCGACCAAAATCCATCACTTCGTACATCCAAAGACTGAAAAAACGGCCGTGTTTTTTTCTCATTTCGTCGATATCCTTGGCCGAGCAGCCGCGCATTCTAAGGCTATCTAGCTGGGATACGAAATCGTTGTAGGCCAAATTCGTGGGCTTGGCTTGCTTTTCCTGTGTACAAGAAAATAGAATCACCAACAAAAGGGGATAAATGGCAATGTCAAGTATGGAACGATTGTTGTTTTTTTGCATAAAACGTATGAAACTACAAAGAAACACTTCTTTTGGCATTGCTGCTATGTTGCTTTTCGCTGGGATGTCCCAATTGCAAGCACAAGACGCCCCTTCTGTAAAAATGGGGGTACGTGTAAGTCCCAATTTCTCTTGGGTGAATATCCAGGAAGGACCGATGTCAAACGACGGTTTGGGCCTCGGCTTCTCCTACGGTGTAACGGCCGATTTCTCGATGTTCAAAAGCACCAATTATTGGCTGGGGACGGAATTGTCGGTTTCTACCATCCCTGTTCAGTGTAAGAGCAATTCTGAACTGCGCAACGTTAAGGCCAAATCGGGCAGTATGGGCAGTTATGACACAATCACTTATGCTCCTGGTAATGTGGATTTCCGATACTCTACCCAATACCTGCAGATTCCGCTAACGATCAAAATGAAAACCGAAGAAATTGGGAACATGAAATATTACTTCCAATTTGGTGTGGCTCCATCATTCGCCATGAAGAAAAAGTTAACCACCACCACCTTGAACTCGGATCCGATTTACCCTGCAAACAAAGGAATCACATTCCACGACCCCAATAACACCGACGACGATGTTTACCAGTTTTCAGGAACCCGCATTCCCAATAGTCCTTCTGGCGAAACGGAATACGACTTCGAAGACAACATCAATACCGTACGCTTTCCATTGATCATTGGTGCCGGTATTGAATACAAACTCACCGGTAGCACGATGTTTACCGCCGGTTTGCGGTTCGATAACAGCATTGCGGATTTCTTCAAAGACACGCGCGTCACTGGTCGCTCCAACATGATTGGCTTATCGGCAGGTATCCTCTTCTAAGCGAGCATGTCGGGATTAAAAATCGCACTGGCCCAACTGAATTTTACTGTTGGCGATTTTGAGTTAAACACCTCTAAAATGGCCGATGTCTTGTTTCAAGCCAAGCAAGACAATGTTGACTTGGTGGTTTTTTCAGAGCTCGCGGTATGTGGTTACATGCCTGATGATTTGCTGGATTATCCATCCTTTGTGGAGCGATGTGAACATGCCTTGGAAGCCGTTTCCCGCGCTTGTGATGGCATTGCTGCCATTGTGGGCGGGGTAATACGCAACCCAGGAAAAGGACGTTTGCTACAAAACGCAGCCTGTTTCATGTACAATGGTCAAATCCAACACACCGTTGCCAAAACCTTGCTGCCTACCTATGATGTCTTCAATGAACATCGCTATTTTCAGCCCGAAACAGCATCCAAAATCATTGAATACAAAGGCGTAAACATTGGCATTGCCATTTGCGAAGACCTTTGGGACGTATACAACGATTTCGAATACCCAATCAGTCCGGGACAAGCCCTCAAAGATTTGGGTGCGGACCTCATCATCAATCCTTCTGCCTCCCCCTTTCACATCGGCAAACAATCGCTCAGAAATCGGGTGTTTGGCGGACAAGCCGCGCGCTTTGACTTGCCTGTTTTGTACGTAAACCAAGTGGGTGTGCACACCGAACTGTTGTTCGACGGTTCTAGCAGGGCGGTCAACGGCAATGGCGAAGTGGTGATTCAAGCACCGAGTTTCGAGGAAACTGTGGTTTATGCGGATTTTGCCAATGGAAAATTCTCTGTTGGAAATTCTGTACCGCTCGATACTGACGATACCGCACAATTGTACAAAGCCTTGGTGTTTGGGATCAAAGATTATTTTAGCAAAATGGGCTTTTCGCATGCCCTTTTGGGATCATCGGGGGGCATCGACAGCGCGGTTGTGCAAGCGTTGGCTTCAGCAGCATTGGGCGGCGAAAATGTGCATCCAGTGCTCATGCCATCGATGTTCAGCTCCGACCACAGTATTCGCGATGCGGAAACCTTGAGCAAGAATTTGGGCAACGACCCCATCACCCTACCCATAAAAAATATTTACGATCAATATTTGGAAACCCTTCAGCCCGTGTTTGCTGGCAAAGCATTCAATTTGGCAGAAGAAAATCTGCAAGCGCGATCCAGGGCTGTATTGTTGATGGCCATAAGCAATAAATTGGGATACATCTTGTTGAATACCAGCAATAAATCTGAATTGAGCGTTGGATATAGCACCTTGTACGGCGATTTGTGCGGTGCCCTTTCCGTGATCGGCGATGTATACAAAAACCAAGTCTATGCGTTGGCCAAATACATCAATCGAAATGGCGAGATTATCCCCAACAACATCATTGTAAAAGCACCGTCGGCCGAATTGCGACCCGGACAGAAAGACTCAGACTCACTGCCTGATTACGATGTATTGGACGAGTTGCTCAAGCATTACATTGAAGAACGAAAAGGGGTTGAAGAATTGATCACGATGGGTTACGAAACCGCTGTGGTCACCAAAGTGGTGGCTTTGGTCAATGGCAGTGAATACAAACGCTATCAAGCTCCGCCTATCTTGAGGGTTAGCGCAAAGGCTTTCGGCAAAGGACGCATTATGCCGTTGGTTGCCAAATACAGCAGTCGTTAAGCATTGCTGCGCACTTACAGTTGAAAACATGAGCGCTACCGCCTACAAATATCCCAAATCCTTTTGGATCATGTGTATGGGGGCGATGAGCTTCTTCCTGTCTTTCAACCTGATTCTTCCAGAATTAAACGCCGAATTGCGGAGTCGAGGTGGCGCGGATTGGGTTGGATGGATTATTCCCGCATTTTCATTCAGTGCGTTAATTGCACGTCCATTCAGCGGCTGGATCACCGATAATTTGGGTCGGCGCGTTGCCATGATCGGGGGGTGCCTGTTCTGCATCATTGCGGGTTGCTTTTATCCTTGGGTGACGTCAGTCGCTGGCTTTTTGGTCGTGAGGGCGATTCATGGTTTTTCCACGGGCTTTACGCCCACCGGATTTACGGCGTTCACGGCGGATGTCGTGGAAGAATCCCACAGAGGCAGGGCAATGGGCTGGCAAGGGATGTTCAACAATTTGGGAACAACCATTGGCTATGCATTGGGCGCATTGATTGCAATGCATTTTGGTGTGAATTGGATGTATTACACCAGCGCAGCTTTGGCGGCAACAGCGTGGTTGTTGTTTTTGCAACTACCCGAAACCCGCATTGAGAGCAACAAGCGGAAGTTTCAATTTTCTTTGGGACAATTGTTTTATTGGCCGGCGTGGAAGCCGAGCTTGATTATGTTTTTGGTGTGTATCTCTTTGGGATCCATCTTGACTGTGATGGCCGATTTCACCTTGGCATTGGGGTATGAGAACAAAGGGTTATTCCTGAGCATTTACATAGGGGTATCACTGCTTTTCCGATTGATCAGTGGCAGGGTGAGTGATTTGTTGGGAAGGGCTTGGAGCACCGCTATCGGTACATTTTCTCAGGTACTTTCCATGGCGATATTGATGTATATGGCTTGGGAGTTGGACCATGAACTGCAGTCGGGCTGTACTTCTTGTGGCCGTATGGGTTTTGGTTGGTTTGGGCTGTCGGCGGTACTTTATGGAATCGGTCAAGGCTTCAATGCCCCGAGTTTGTTTGCGTGGGCCAGCGACACCGCGGATGCGCAGCACCGCGGACGGGCGATGGCCATGTTGTTCATGTTCTTGGAGATGGGCATCATTGCGGGGGGACTTACCGCCAACTACTTCATTGAGGGAGCATCGTGGAACTACCCCGGAATTTTTGCTGTGAGCGCGGGTGGATTTGCAGCGGGTTTGTTGCTGAGTTTGGCATGGATTAGAAAAAGATAAGGCCCGGCTTTCGCCGGGCCTTATTCCTATAACTAACCTATGAACAATTAAACTACTTCAATTTGAAATTCTTCAACACATAAACTGTACGATTTTTCCATACCGGATGTGTATTATATTTACCAAACAAATAAAAAATCATTTCTTCATTGGTCGGGGTTTTATGATATCTTTTCTTGAAACCTCTTTCCATCCCATTCAAATACATTCCGAAGTCAACCATGCAATCGTACCAACTCGCAAAAGTTGCATAGTTTGATTTGGTTGCACCCAACGACATCGTCTTGCGCGCTTTGGGTTGACGCATGCCCGTGAGATTGAAATCGCGGCGAGCGTAAATGCTGTTATCCCCATCGTTACCACTCTCAACGATTTTTACTGCAATGAATAATTTGGCCCATTTGCCGATGGCCTTTTTGCCTACAGTGTACATGTTTTGAACCGTAGGGATCTTTTTAAGCGATAGAGACAATGTATCGTAGTACAATGAATCCTTTTCAACAACCACTGAAGTATCCGAAGTTTTGATATTGGATACCGGTACAACAACCTCGGTGCCGAATGCCGACTTACCTACAGCTGCTGCAGTCAAAAAAAGTAGCACCAGGGTTGGAATCGCTATTTTGTTTTTGAGCATACCGGCTAGTACGCAAACGGCGTGCCAAAAACTTAATTAATTATAAATCAATTAATTAACATCAAATACGACTTACACTATTTCCCAATTTCTGTGCGATTTGTCGTTTTATTTCATTCAATTCAGTCAAAAATTCCATCATCAGTTCGAAGGATTCGCTATCGCTACCCTCCTGTTTGATCATTTCAAGGTGATTTTCAATCATCGCATCCACCTTTTTTCGGCGCAAATGCAAGAACATATTGACAATCTGTTCTTTGTATGCCGTTGCCTCGTCCTTCACATCGATATAATTGTCCTTATACGCCGGACTCAATGGATGTCCATCCGCCATCACACCCGCTGCCCATGCCGCAATTTCGGTATCCAAATGATGAATAAAATGTTGCGCGCCCGGCCAACCACCCGTGGTTTCAATCTCAGAAACCAATTTCTTGGCCAATGGATCCTCCATCGCCAAATTGGGATCGCCCTGCATTTCTCCCCAAACAAAATCAAAAACCCGCTCGTCGGCCGAAGAAAACTCATTCTCCCCATACAACAACAGCAAGCGAAACAAAGCCAATTCTTGGTCGCGGTGCTCCAACAAATTCACGCGAATGCGCTCTGAAACATCTCCGTCTGGATGAAACGCCACGCCGGATGCATCAATGGCTGCCGAAACTTCCTTCACAAAATCCTGTCGCTCCTTTACCTGCTGCTGCTTTAGCAATATCGACAACTCCTGTAAGAGCGTAGCTTGGTCAATATCGCAAATGGATGCCAACTGCTGCGACAGTGCCGAACGCTTCAAAGGATCCGAAATCAGCGCAACGGTTCTCAGAATATCCCGCACTGCATCTGACTTGCGCAAAGGATCGTTTTGTGTATCGCCAATCAACAACTTCGCTTTGAAAAAGATGAAGGTCTCCTCATGGCTGTTGATGTATTCCAAAAATGCTTCCCCACCCAATGCTTGGCAGTAAGAATCCGGATCCTGTCCTTCCGGCAACGGTACCACCCGCACATTCAGCCCTTCTTGCAACAACAAATCAATTCCGCGAATAGAGGCCTTGATACCCGCCATATCGCCATCGTACACCACTGTAACATTGTTGGTGAATCGTTTGAGCAATTTAATTTGTCCGGGCGTCAATGCTGTTCCCGAGCTCGCCACCACGTTTTCGATGCCCGATTGGTGCAGGGTAATGACATCAGTATATCCTTCCGTCATGTACACTTTGTCGAGCTTTTTCATGGCATTTTTGGCCTGATACAAGCCGAAAAGCACGTCGCTCTTTTTGTAAAGTTCTGTTTCTGGTGAGTTTACATATTTGGGCGATGGGTCTGTTGAGCTCATTTTTCGCCCTGCAAATCCAATCACTTTGCCTGTGACGGCGAAGATGCTGAACATCACCCTGTATCGAAACAAATCGTAGTGAGAGCCATTATCTCGCTGCTTCAGCAAACCGGCCTTTACCATCACCTCGGCATTGTAGCCTTTGCTATGGCTTGCGTGGGCCAGTGCCTCCCAACTTTCGGGACTGTATCCCAAACCCCATTTCTTGATGGTATCGACGGTAAATCCTCGCTCTTTGAAATAGGGCAACCCAATGGATTTGCCCTCTTCGCTATCTAACAGTTGATCCACAAAAAACTGCTGTGCAAAATCTACGGCTGCCTGGAGCGACTCCTTTTGTCGCTGCTGCTCCTGATACACATCTTGGTTTTCCGAAGTGGTCTCCATCAAATCCACCCCGTATCGCTTTGCCAAATTTCTTGCGGCTTCCACGAAGCTCAAGTTCTCTACATCCATGAGAAACTGAATGGCATTGCCTCCTTTTTGACACCCAAAACACTTGTAAATACCAATGGTTGGGGTAACAACGAATGAGGGTGTTTTTTCGTCGTGAAAAGGACAGCAACCCTTGTATCGCGAGCCGGAGCGTTTGAGCGAAACATAATCGCCAACCACATCCTCAATGGATACGGTGTTCAACAATTGGTCTAGGGAACTTTGGACGATCATGATACGAAAGGATAGGCGGTTCAACCTATTGTTGAAACCATTAGATTTGCAAAGTACTTCAACTGAACCAATAATTCCAACATGGATATCAAGAATCACATAAAGCAACGTGCAGGCGAACTTTTGCCTGAGTTGATTCGCGTTCGCAGACACATTCACGAGAACCCAGAGTTGTCGTTCCAAGAATTTGAAACCGCAGCCTTCGTAGAATCTGAATTGCACGCTTTGGGACTGAAAACGCAGCGATTGGCGAATACGGGTGTGGTTGCAGTGATTGAAGGTAAGAATCCCAGCAAGAAGGTGGTTGGTTTGCGGGCCGATATGGACGCCCTACCCATTGTTGAAGTGGCAGATGGACGCGAATACAGAAGCAAAAAGGAAGGCATCATGCACGCTTGCGGACACGATGTACACACAACCAGTTTGTTGGGTGCCGCGAGATTGCTCACAGAATTGAAAGATCAATTTGAGGGCAGTGTAAAGTTGGTGTTTCAACCCGGTGAAGAAAAACTTCCCGGAGGTGCTTCGCTCATGATTGCGGATGGTGTTTTGGAAAACCCCAAAGTGGATGTCATGATCGGACAGCATGTAATGCCAGGCATTGAGACGGGGAAAACTGGATTTAGGCCAGGATTGTACATGGCCAGTACCGACGAAATTTATATCAAGGTCATTGGAAAAGGCGGACATGGCGCGATGCCCCATTTCAATATAGATCCTGTATTGATCAGTGCGCACATGATTGTGGCATTGCAACAGGTGGTCTCGCGTGCAGCAAACCCAGCAATCCCATCGGTATTGTCTTTTGGAAAAGTCATCGCTGCAGGAGCCACCAATGTGATTCCCAATGAGGTCATTATTGAAGGCACATTCCGCACGTTGGACGAGCAATGGAGAACCCAAGCCCACGAAAAGATGACCCAGATCGCCAAAGGGGTGGTTGAAGGCATGGGCGGACAGTTAGAAATGGACATTCGTCGGGGTTATCCATTCTTGAAAAACCACGAGACACTCACCCATCGCTTACAATCTGAAGCAAAAGATTATTTGGGTGAAAGCCAGGTAGAGGATTTGGGCATTTGGATGGCTGCAGAGGATTTTTCGTACTTCTCTCAAGCCGTCCCCAGTTGTTTTTATCGACTCGGAACCAAAAACGAAGCAAAAAATACGGGGTTCAGCGTACACCACCCCAGCTTTGATGTGGATGAAGATGCACTGGAACAAGGTTGCGGTTTGATGGCCTATTTAGCCATCAGTGAATTGAATCAAGCGGATTAACCCCCGATTGTATATTTCAAATTTTCCACTGCAGCATCCCAAATTGCGGCCGTATTGTCTTCATCACCGGCATTTACAAATTCTGTGATCACCAAATCGATGTCCCCCGTGATGGCATCTTGCGCAATGCGAAATTCCATGAATTCATCGTCATCTGGCGCATCCACCATTTTGAAACGGACGTATTTGCTGTTGACAGACTTAACCAAAATCGCATTGGCCTCTGTACCATCGTCCCATTTGAATTTGTATTTGTCACCATTCTGAACCCCTACATGATCGGCAAACCAGCTCTGTAAACCCGATGGATTGGAAATATATTGGTAAAGGATGTTGGCAGAAGACCGCATCGGGTATTCAAGTTCCAATTTATTTCGGATAGGTTGCGCTGTTGACATAGGTATAAATGATTCAGAGGATAATATTCTCTTGACGCAAAAAAAACAATTTATCGTGAATATCAAAATGTTTCCGGGTTGCGAAGTAATTATCTTTGTGTGACTGATGCTGCGACAACCCTACTTTTTCATTTCTGGCCTAATACTCATTTTGGGTTGGTCCGCGGTGGCGTTGGGTTTTAACATGCAATTCACATGGTGGGTGCATCATCTGGGCAACAAATCTTGGGATGATTTTTTTATCCACTTTTCTGCGTTGGCTGAGTGGGCATTGATTTTGGTCGCTGCCAGCATCGCCCTCATTCAGGATTGGAAAAAGGCATTGTGGATGGGTTTGGCACTGGGGATTCAAGCATTGTTGGTCGCCGGCATAAAAATAGCGCTCAATGCACCACGACCCATTGAAATCGACGCGAAACTGGTTCGCCTTATCCCCAATTTGGAAATTCATCATTGGCAGGCATTTCCTTCTGGGCATACCGCAGTGGGATTTTTCACCATGGGTTGGTTGGCATTGAATTATCCCAGTCAATTCAAACACAAACAATTGGTTTCGGCATTTTTGACCACTATTGCGGTGGGAATGGGAATTTCGAGGATGTATTTGGGACAACATTCATTGATTGATGTCTGTGCCGGCGGCAGTCTCGCAATCGCCATGTTAACTTTGTCCGACCATTTCGGCAGAAAATTGAATATACATGAATAAGGCCAGCATCCATTTCATCATCACAGTGGTTGCAGTTCTTCTGTTCTTGCCGGGATTGGGTGTTACGCCTTTGTTCGATTGGGACGAGCTCAATTTTGCCGAGGCTGCGCGTGAGATGTGGCTCACAAAGAATTTTTACTACGTACAAGTTGGATTTGAGCCATTTTGGGAGAAACCGCCCCTTTTTATTTGGTTACAATCGGCCTTTTTGGGTCTGTTCGGCGATCATACTTTTGTTTTTCGACTCCCAAATGCGTTGGCGGGCATAGTCACCGTGAATTTGGCCTATCACATCGGATACTATTTGGGGCGTCGAACACTGGGGGTCTTTTGGGCATTGACGATGGCGTTCACCTTCGCCCCCATGTTATACTTCAAGTCGGGCATTATCGACCCCGTATTCAATTTGTTCATTTTCTTGGCGATTTGGCATTGGTACCGGATTACGCGCTGTGATTCTGAAGAGAGTCGTCCCCATTGGCATTACTTTTTGGTGGGTATTTTCATCGGGTTGGCGGTTTTAACCAAAGGTCAGGTGGGGTTGTTGCTCTTGGGTTTGGTGGTTCTGCTCATTACCGCCTACAGTGGACGTTGGCATGACATCTTTTCAACAAGAATCCTGATTGCGTTGTTGGGTTGCACCCTCATCGTTGGCAGTTGGATTTTACAGATATACAACCATTTGGGACCGCAGTTTTTCGCTTCGTTCATCGATTACCAATTGGAATTGGTGAAAGGACAAATTCCTTGGCACAACCAACCGTGGTTTTATCACGTGGTTGTTTTGTTGTTTTTGTGTTTTCCTGCCGCTGCCTTGGCGATACCCTATTTGTTTCAAAGGGGCGAAGAAGATTTTGGGCTGGAGAGCTGGCACACCCTCATGCGAACACTTTTTTGGGTGGTTTTGGTGGTATTCAGCATCGTAACAACAAAAATCATTCACTACAGCAGTCTCTGTTGGTTTCCCCTGACCTATTTCGCGGGCTACCACACCTATCTCATACACACCAATCGTGGACAAACCCATTGGATTCAGAAGGTCACCCTTTTCATCACCGCACTTGGCTTACTCGCTGTGATGCTGCTGTTGCCGCTCGTATTTGGTCGCACCGCATTGCCCCAATGGGCCATTCCCCATCTCGATGCATACACCAAAGGCTTGTTTGATGGACATGAACCTTGGTCGTTTACGGCATTGATTCCTGCGATGCTCATGTTGGTTTTGGTGTTCCCATGGCTGGTAAAAAACTTCCTCCACAACCAATGGCACCCGGGCAAGTTGTTCATGGGCGTTTCAGCCGTTGCGTTGAGCAGTTATTTCTGTTTACTGCCTCCAGTTGAACGATTGTTACAGCGAGAATTGACCAGGACGGTGATTCAAGAAAGCCAACCAATCAACCAATTTGTAGAGACTCATGGATTCCGATCCTATGCCTTGTATTTTCATGGCAAATTAAACCCATCTCACATGCAAGGTCCCTGGTTGAGCGATACATTTGTGTTACACCGAAGTCAGTTCAATCCCTACCCAAAACAAGAAGCAAAACGGATTTGGATCAAAGATGCCAACCACCGAGAAAATGCCCGATTGATCACCAAATCTACCTTTGTGGCTGACCGATATTTTCGGTATCAATTCAACCTCATTGACAGCCAAGGTGCCTACTTCGTTTGGCAACGGCGATAGCCTTTGCATATTAAAAAATTACCTTATATTGCGGGTGAAGCATCCTCCGTGACATGGTTATGAAAGAAAAAAGCGTCAGTATTATAGCATCGGAATGGGAATACGGAGCCGGGAAATTGGGCAGCAGCAAAGGGCCCGATTTTATATTACAATCCTTTAAAAATCAAGCTCATACAATCACTGCTGAAGTTGTTCAAAGCAACTACACCCGCACAACATCTCCCCATCAAACCACCGATGTCCATCAAGCGAATGCGGTTCGTTCAAATTTAAAAAATGGCGAAGCCCTGTTGGCGCATCAATCGCTGTTCGCCAAGAAAGTCGCCCATCAACTAAGTCTCGGCCATCGTTGTTTGTTGCTAACTGCCGACCACAGCAATGGCATTGGAGGTGTGAGCGGATTGTGCATGGACAGAGATGCCAATTCAGTTGGTGTAATCTGGATTGATGCCCACTACGATTTGCATTCACCTTATACCACCCCCTCGGGAAATAGCCACGGCATGGCGGTAAATGCGTTGATTGACGACAACAATACTGAGCACTCAGAACAAGCGGTAACACCCGTGGAAGCCAATCTCTGGGAAAGTATCAAAGGCATCAAAGGCATGGGCAACGCAATCCCTGCAAAAAACCTGGTATTCATTGGCGTAAGAGATTATGAACCTGCAGAGGCTGCATTGGTCGAAAAACACGGTATTTGCAGCATTCATCCCGCGGAAATTGAAGCGCTTGGAATCGAAGCCTGTATTCAAAAAGCACTACAGCACCTTTCACACTGCGAATCCCTTTATGTGAGTTTCGATGTTGATTCAATGGACCCCTCAATTTCAACGGCAACAGGAACGCCGGTTGCTGGCGGACTCAACTTAGAACAGGCGAAATCCTTGGTTCAACAATTGTTAAATGACGACAGAACGCGCTGTTTAGAAATCACAGAATTCAATCCAACACTCCCCCAACCCGATGAAATGTTGAATGCGGTGCGGGAAATTTTAGGCGTGAGTGGATTGATCCAATAGCCACTGCGCCGTGTCCAGGCCATCGGCATAATCACTCAACCTTGTGCACTGGGCCTTTCCAAACGGCATCGCCCCAATGCCATCGATGTTTGAAACCACGCATTGCAACTGCTCAGACCAGGATTCAATTTGTTGTTTCACATGATCCACATCCTTGTAAAAAGAATAATTCAGCATACCCACAGGCGCGTACAATTCTGATTTCTCTTTGGCAATCACATAGCCTGTATCGATGTGCGGATCCAAATTCATGAGCAACATCGCCCTGTGATATTGGAAATTGTTGATGTATTTGTTGTGGTTCTGGATATCTGCGTAGTTTTTATCCCAGCATTGGAACAATGGCGTAAAATCGTACTGTTCAGGCACCATCAAATGGGTAACATTTCGGCAGCCCAAACCATAATAATCGAACACATCCCTACCCAAACCAATGAAATCCGCTTCCGTTTCATGTCCGTCTAATACCGCCAAACCGTTCCTGTGGTTGCGTATCACATGGGGGATGTTTTTGAAATAGGCAGAAAAATAACGTGCGGAATTGTTGCTACCCGTTGCGATGGCTGTATCCAACGATTTCAATTGCTCCACAAAGGTGATTTGGTTACCCCAATGCAGGTCGAACTCCGCCGCTTTTGCCAATAGCGCTTTTGGTAAAGTGGTGTCATCCGAAGACAGCTTGGCACTCACGCGGTAGCCACTCAAAACGCCAACGATGAGGTCATGCAATCCCACCAGGGGAATGTTGCCTGCCATGATCACGCCGAGGTGTCTGTTGTGAACCTCGGAAGGCCATTGGTAATTCGATAGCCAACTGTCGATTTCCGATGCTGTCAGTGACGCTTCCCATTGCTGAATCGCATTTCTAACTTGCACTTCTTCAAACCACCTATTTTGGTAATAGGATTGTAAAAGGATCGATTTGGCTTCTTCGGATGTGGACATCCAATGAAACGCTTTTTGCAGTGCTTGCAGTGCTTGTTTTTGCCACATGATTTCGACACAAATTTACGATGCTTCGACCGATACCGAACGGCATACCCCATGGTTTATTATCTTTGTTGGGTGAAGATGAAAAGACAACTCCTATTTTTTGCGACCCTTTTGTCATTAAGCGCTGTTATCGCCCAAAGCAACAATGACCGATTAAAACCTTGGTCGGTAGGAATCAATGGAGGCTTTAACTTCTCCAAAACCTACAACAACGATACATTCGCCCAGAATTTCTCCGGCAGGAACAAAACAGGGGTTCACTTTGGGGGGATAATAACTTACGACATCACCGATAACATATCCATCAACAGTGGTTTGGGATTCATCAATAAGGGATATCGCATCTACAACGACACCCTCAAAACCGATTTGAAAATTAGCCGAAACATTCCCGGCATTGTGGTTCCGCTTGGATTAACCTTCAGACAGCAATTCAATGCATCTCGGTTCATCATGGAAAAAATGGGCGTTGCGATGCACTACAGTTTTGGCCACGACAACGATACCTTGTTCAACGGGAATGCCAAGAAATTCCGAATTGTTGAGAACAGTGTTCAAAATTTGTATCCGATGTTCTATTTGGGGATTGGTTTGGGTGGAAATACGGCGAAAGGAAATCGCTATGAATTTGGCTTAAACTACCAGCAACCGTTCGGCCGAGAAATGGAATTGTCGGTTTCAGGGGGTGAATTTTTGAACAAGAATTTCTTGCTGAACTACCGCGGCGGCAATTTACAAGCCACCTTCACCTATCATTTCAACTTTGGGAATTTTGAAAAGAGCGATGAGTATTTCTATTAAGCGAAAGGCTTTATGGATGTAATTCATTTTTAAACGCTTGAAGGCGTATTCAATTGAACTATCTTTGGGAATATGATGGACAGTTTGCATAGTTTCTTCGAAGGCCTCTCACCGATGATGCAGGGCTTGGTGGGATCCATGTTCACATGGTTTGTCACTGCCTTGGGCGCATCGATGGTGTTCTTTGTAAAGGACCTCAACCGAGGTTTTATGGATGTTTTGATGGGCTTCACCGGTGGCGTGATGCTTGCAGCCAGCTTTTGGAGTCTTCTGAATCCCGCGATTGGCATGGCAGAAACACAAGGTTTTGGGAACATGGCTTGGTTGCCCGTGGGCATCGGTTTCTTGGCTGGTGCGTTTTTCTTGTTCGCATTAGACCAATATTTGCCTCACCTTCACCTCAGTGCCCCGATCGAACAGAGCGAAGGGGTAAAAACCAAATGGAACCGAACCATTTTGTTGGTTTTGGCCATTACCCTACACAACATTCCCGAGGGTTTGGCGGTGGGCGTGGCGTTTGGAGCCGTGGCTGAAGGATTGCCTGGGGCTGATTTGAGCGCCGCCATAGCACTCGCCATAGGCATCGGTATTCAGGATTTCCCCGAAGGATTGGCCGTAGCATTGCCCTTGAGAAGATTTGGACTATCGCGACGTAAATCGTTCATGTGGGGACAATTATCCGGCGCAGTGGAACCACTCGCAGCCATGTTGGGCGTGGGCCTTGTGATGATTGCAACACCCATCTTGCCCTACGCATTGGCGTTTGCCGCCGGTGCCATGATTTATGTGGTTGTTGAAGAGGTTATTCCCGAAAGTCAGCGCGATGGAAACACAGACAAAGCCACGCTAGGACTGATGTTCGGTTTTGTATTGATGATGGCGCTGGATGTAGGATTGGGTTAATGCACCCGATCGCCACGCAGCTCCAAATTGGCCATGATTTCGGCCTCGGCGACCAACATTTCCTCCCATCTGCGCTTCACTTGGTCTTCCGGCAAATAGTGTTTGGCCAAATCAATGAACATGCGGTAATGTCCTGCCTCTGAAACCATGAATTCATAGTAGAATTTGCGCAGGTATTCGTCTTGACAATAAAGGCTCAGAAGTCTGAATCGCTCACAAGAACGAGCTTCAACCATTGCGGACACCAGCAGGTATTCCATCATCGTTTGTTCGCGAGAACCGCCCTTGCGCATTTGGTTGTGCAAAGCAACAACGTATTCATCTTTCCGCTGTCGGCCCAAATTCAGACCCCGCTTTTTCAACTCTTTCAATACTTTGCGAAAATGTCCCCACTCCTCCGCAACCAACGGTGTAACTTCATCGACCAACCGTGCATGATCAGAAAATTTCACGATGAGCGTAACACCCATGGTGGCCGCCTTTTGCTCGCAAAAGGCATGATCGGTTAAAATCTCTTCGATGGTTTTCTCGGCCACATTCACCCAGCGAGGATCGGTGGGCAATTTGAGTCCCAACATACGAACGGCTTCCAAATTGGCAGCCAAGGTGGTATCGTGGGATTTCGACAATTCTTTGCCGGCAACATTCGCTTCAGGAGCATTGATTGCTCCCTCCTCACTGTAAAACTCATCCGAATAACCTGGGTGAGAAACCGTTACATGTTGCTCTTTGGGCTTCATATTAACCTTCGATTTTACTCACGCGATTTTGATGTCTGCCACCTTCGAACTCAGCGCTGAGGTATGCATCCACAATCGCAAATGCTTTCTCTTGGGGAACAAATCGCGCTGGTAAACAAATGACATTGGCGTTGTTGTGTTGCTTCGCCAAAGCACTAATTTCTGGCTCCCAGCAGAGAGCTGCGCGCACACCATTGTGTTTATTGGCGGTGATACAAACCCCGTTCCCACTGCCACAAATCAATATGCCACAGCATGCTTCACCGGTTTCAACCGCTTCGGCCACTTTGTGCGCATAATCGGGATAATCAACGCTATCGGCCGAATCTGGGCCCATATCGACCAATTCAAATCCTTGCTCAATCAAGTGAACAATCATTTCATTTTTCAACTCGAATCCTGCGTGATCCGATCCTAAAGCGATGGTTTTATTACTCATTGTCTCGATTTTTTTCAACGCGTTTGGCGACGTAAATCCCCACCACATACAATCCCATCAAAGGTGTTCCCAACAAAAGCTGACTGAAAACATCGGGCGATGGCGTGGCGATACCCGCTATCAAAAAGATGACCACCACAGCGTATCTCCAATTCTTCTTAAGGAAGGTACTGCTCACAATGCCAAGTTTCGCCAAAACATAGATGAGCACAGGCAGCTCAAAGACCAAGCCGGTTGCCAAACTCATGAATGTCACAAAACCCGTTACGCTGGAGATGGTGATGATGTTTTGTATTTGAGGATTCAAAGAATACCCCAATAAAAAGTTCGATGCCAAAGGCACCAAAAAGAAATAAGCAAAAAACAAACCCGTGAAAAAGAGCAAAGAAACGATCGACAAACTCCGACCTGTTTTCTGTATTTCTTTCTGACTCAAGGCGGGCTTAACAAAGCTCCAAATTTGGTATATAATATACGGAAAAGCAACGACAAATCCAACAACAAACGCAATTTTAAATGCACTAACGAACTGTCCTTGAATCTGTTGACTCTGCATCACCAACGGCGGAGGCGTCCAACAAAGCGCATCCGAATTCATCAGTGTATGCCCCGCCTTGCAAAAAAAACGATAGCCAAAGAAATCGGGTGTGAAAGGACTCAAAACAATCCATTCAAACAACTTCTCTACGTAGATAAAACCAACCACAGTGCCCACCAACACAACAATCGCCACACGAAACAAGCGTTTCCTGAGTTCATCGATGTGATCGAAGAAACCCATGTTCTTCTCGTAAGGATACAACTCCTCGGGCTGATCTAAAGGCATATTCGGTGCTGTTCCAAATTACATCAACATCCCTCCGCAAACCGACAAGGTCTGTCCGGTTACATATGTACTCATATCGCTCGCCAAAAACAGGCAAACATTGGCCACATCCTCTGGCGTTCCACCACGCTTCAATGGAATGGTTTCAGCCCATTGTTTGCGCACATTTTCATCCAACGCATGCGTCATCTCCGTTTCAATGAAACCGGGTGCCACCGCATTGCATCGCACATTTCTGCTGCCCAACTCCTTGGCAATACTCTTGGTAAAACCAATCATACCCGCCTTGGATGCCGCATAATTCGCCTGTCCTGCATTGCCCATCACCCCCACAACGGAGGTCATATTGATGATGCTACCTGCACGGTTACCCAAAAAATGTTTCAAAAATGCTTTTGTGAGGTTGAATGCCGACTTCAAATTGGTATCAATCACCTCATCCCACTGCTCTTCCGTCATGCGCAACATCAACGTATCCCGCGTAATTCCGGCGTTGTTGATCAAACAATCAATCTTGCCAAAATCGGCAATCACCGTTTCTGCCAATGTCATGCTCTGCGCAAAATTGGCCGCATCCGACTGATAACCTTTGACTTTCACGCCATATTGGGCCGATAATTCCTGTTCAAATGCACGTGCTTTCTCCACACTTGAGGCGAAAGTAAACGCGATGTTACAACCATTTTTAGCGAAAATTTCAGCAATTCCCTTGCCGATTCCCCGAGAGGCACCTGTAATGAGAGCGGTTTTTCCTTGAAGCATGCTGCGAAGATAACTTATCTTCGCGAAATGCCCCATTGGTTGGATACGGGAATTGAGTATTTAAAAGGCGTTGGTCCCCAAAGGGCCGAGGCACTCAAAAAAGAATTGGGCATCCACACCCTCGGTGATTTGTTGAGTCACTACCCTTTCCGACATGAAGACCGGTCTCAGGTGTACCGCATCAACAGCCTACAAGGCGATGATGTATGGGTGCAATTGCAAGGCACGATTCGCCCAGTAGGCATGACGGGTCAGGGCAATGGTCGCAGATATGTAGCCATGCTCCACGATGGTAGTGGCGAAATTGAACTCGTCTGGTTCAAGGGCATTGTGTATGTGGATCGAATGCTGAAACCCGGCACCACCTATCGCGTTTATGGCAAAATCAACAACTTCAAAGGCAAATTGAGCATCGCCCACCCAGAACTCGATGCCCTCATCCCCAATGCGCCCATCAAGCCACTCAGTTTGGTCCCGGTCTATCCCCTCACCGAAGGGATGCGCAGAAAAAAACTGGAAAACAAATTCCTGGTAACCGCCGCGCAAAACGCCGTCAATAGCACCCTCTACGATATCCCCGAGAACCTTCCACAAGCCATTCTCAACAAATACAAATTCATTTCCCGGAAAGACGCAGTCAAAGAATTGCACTTTCCGCAAAATTTGGCGCGGTTGGACGAGGCCAAACGACGGTTGAAATTCGAAGAACTTTTCTATTTGCAGTTGCGACACCTCATGCTGAAAGGCTTTAGAAATCGCACCTACAAAGGACTTGTGTTCGACAAAGTGGGTACCTATTTTCATGATTTTTACGACAACCACCTGCCTTTTGAACTTACCGGCGCACAGAAAAGGGTGCTGAAAGAGATACGCAACGATTTCAAAACAGGTCAGCAGTGCAACCGTTTGATTCAAGGCGATGTGGGATCTGGAAAAACCATGGTGGCCATGCTCAGCATGCTGATTGCCATTGACAACGGTTACCAAGCCTGCATGATGGCGCCAACAGAAATTTTGGCCAATCAACATTTTGACGGACTCCGCGATTGGGTTGAAACGCTCGGATTGCGGATGGAACTGCTCACCGGCTCCACCACGAAGAAAAAGCGGGAACAACTGCTCATCGATCTTGCGGATGGACAAATTCACATCTTGGTCGGTACACACGCCCTCATCGAACAGGATGTGAAATACAAACAACTGGGCTTGGTGGTCATCGACGAACAACATCGATTTGGCGTGGCACAGCGCGCGAAACTCTGGAAAAAAGGACACGTACTGCCCCACATTTTGGTCATGACAGCCACCCCCATTCCGCGCACCTTGGCCATGACAGTCTATGGCGATTTGGATGTGAGCGTAATTGATGAAATGCCCGCGGGAAGAAAGCCCATCGTTACGGTTCACCGACAAGAATCCATGCGTCCGGCCATCATGGAGTTTTTGCGCAATGAAATTGCCAAGGGCCGACAGATATACTATGTATTTCCGTTGATTGAAGACAGTGAAAAGTTGGATTTGAATAGTTTGATGAGCGGGTACGACATGGTTTCAACGTATTTGCCACCGCCGCAGTTCAAATACAGTATCGTTCATGGGAAACTCAAAGCAGCTGAAAAAGATGCTTCCATGAATTTGTTCAAAAACCACCAAACGGACATTCTCATCGCAACGACTGTGATTGAAGTGGGTGTAAATGTCCCCAATGCATCCGTGATGGTCATTGAAAATGCTGAGCGATTTGGCCTGGCACAATTGCACCAGCTGCGGGGTCGCGTTGGCCGCGGCAATGAGCAGAGTTATTGTGTTTTGATCACCAAGCCGGGTTTGGGAGAGAACGGGTACAAACGCATCTCTACGATGGTCAACACCAACGATGGATTCGAAATTGCCAAAGTTGATTTGGAATTGCGGGGCCCCGGAGAATTGGATGGCACCAAACAGAGTGGGGTCCTTGAACTCAAACTGGCCGATATCCGCTACGATGAATCCACCTTGATTTCAAGCCGGGTTGAGGCCCAACAGTGGTTAGAATCGGATGAACTTTTGATGAAACCCGAAAGCGCACCCATCAAGGCGGAACTGGCCAAAATCCCAAATCGAACCGTTTGGAGCAAAATATCGTAAGTGAGATTGTGTAAAGTTTTTCCAAAGTTTTTCTTCGGCTTTGCCTTGCTTTCGGTTTGGGCGATGTAATTTCACGACTTAAACGATGAATGTTTTTTCTGAAGTAGGTAGGTACATCCTGTTCATGCGATACGTCTTCAAACGTCCAGAGCGAGGTCGTGTATTTTGGAATATGTTGGTCCGTGAGATGAACCTCATTGGCGTCGACTCATTGGTTGTAGTCATATTGATCGCTGTGATAACCGGCGCAGTAACCACGGTACAAACGGCCAGTCAGTTAACCTCAGATGCAGGTGTCTTGCCACCAAGCCTCTTCCCAATGTCTATCGTGGGATCGGTGGTTGGATCAAGTTCTGTATTGGAAATCGCACCCACCATTACTTGCTTGGTTTTGGCAGGTAAAATCGGTGCGAACATTGCCTCAGAAATTGGCAACATGCGGGTGAGCGAACAAATTGACGCTTACGAAGTCATGGGAATAAATTCTGTGGGCTTTGTCTCTTTTCCCAAAATATTGGCTGGCGTTCTTGTCATTCCCTGCTTGATTGTTATCTCCAATTTCCTGCTGATTTTTGGCGGATTGATTGCCGCGAAACTTACAGGCATCATGACCATGGACGAGTATGTTACGGGTCTAAGAAGTTCCTTTGTACCACTCTACGCCAAGGTATTGATGGTGAAAAGTTATGTTTTCGCATTCATCATCACAAGCTTGAGTTGCTTTCAGGGCTACTACACCACCGGTGGGGCACTTGAAGTGGGTGAAGCCGGAACCAAAGCGGTTACCAAAATCTGCGTAACCATATTGCTGTTCGATTTGATCATTGCCAAACTTTTGCTCTAACTCCGCACCATGATTCAACTGGTTGAACTAAACAAATTCTTCGAAGAGAAGCATGTTTTGAAAAACATCAATGCAAACTTTCTTCCCGGAGTGGCAAACTTGGTCATTGGTGCATCGGGCGGTGGTAAAAGTGTATTGGTGAAGACCATGGTGGGTCTCGAAAAACCCAGCAGCGGTCAAGTGCTGTTTGAAGGCCAGGACTACCATAACCTCGAATATGAGGAACAACAAATTTTGAGAAGAGAAATTGGGATGTTGTTTCAAGGCACTGCCCTATTCGATTCCCTAACCGTAGAGCAAAATGTGGAGTTTCCCTTGTTGATGTTCTCAAACATGAGCAAGGAGGAACGCATGGATCGGGTGAATTTGTGTTTATCACGGGTGAATTTGATCAATGCCAACAAAAAGACACCCGCCGAAATCTCTGGCGGCATGAAAAAGCGCGTGGGCATCGCCAGGGCCATCGCACTGAACATCAAATACTTATTTTGCGACGAGCCCAATTCCGGACTCGATCCACTTACTTCGAGGGTGATTGATACGTTACTTCACGACATCACCAAGGAATTCGGCATTACCACCATCATCAATAGCCACGACATGAAAACCGTGAAAGACATTGGAGAGCACATTGTATTCGTTCACCAAGGTCAGAAGTGGTGGGAAGGCAGCAAAGATGATTTGATTGAAGCACAAAAATCCAATCCTGAACTGGATGCCTTTGTAAGGGCGAGCTTCTAAACCTGATCAGTGTTTGATTGTTACACGTTTCAGCACCAAACGATTGGCGGCGTCATTCTGAAGGCCCTCAACCCAAGGTTGAATCAAGCGAATACTCTTGTCGTAATACAATGGAATTACCGGCGCCTGATCAATCAAAATTTGGTTGGCTTGTTGGATGTATTGTTCTCGCGACGCCCCATTTTGATCACCCTCACCGGCTTCTATAAGGTGGTAGAACTCATCGAAGCGAGCGTTCTCAAAATGGGTGTAGTTTGGTCCCATCGGAGACAAATAAGGCCCATAATAACAAGCCAAGAAATTCTCCGCGTCGGGGTAATCCGCAATCCATGAACCACGAAACAACATGAGCTTGCCCTCATTGCGCAATTGCCGCAACATGCCGCCGGTTTGAATATCCACCTTGACTTTCACACCCAAACGTCCCCAAGTTTCTTGCAAGTACACCATCATATCCAAGTAATCAGCCGTGGTCGAAAGCAAAATTTCCGGTTTCTTGGTTTGCTTGGCATAACCCGACAGTTGGAATTCGCTGATTGCCTTTTGCCAAGAAGTATTGGCTTGGGGGGCCGTGCCATTTTCGGCAGTGTTCAAAACAGGCGGCACTACCCCTCGATCACCGGGATCGCCCAATCCATTCCTGAAGAAACGCACCAATTTCTGCTTATCAACGGCATAAAATAGGGCCCTACGCAAGTGAACATCTTTGAGCCAATTCGTGCTTCCGGGATAATCGCCCAAATAACACCCCACGTATTCCGTGTTGAGAAACGGGGTGATGATGGCTTTCATCTTTTGGGCATACTTGGGTTTCAATGTAGCATGGTCGGTTAGTAACTCATCCTTAAAAGAACCCTCCAAACCATTGAAAAAATCATAACTGCCCGCTGCGAATTGCATGAATGCCGTTTGTTTGTTCTTCACGAAGGTTACGTTGATGGCATCTAGATATGGCAGTGGAATCCCTTGGGAATCTCTTTCATGGTAATGCGGATTCTTTCGCATCACCAATTTGATTTCTTCCTCCCATCGACGTAAATAGAAAGGTCCAGTTCCAATGGGGTTTCTGGCGAGATACGATTTATCGAGGTTGGCGTATTCTTTAGGGACGATATACCCAAAATTGGTGGAAAGCAACCCGAGCAAGGAGGCTGTGGGCGACAGCAACTTCAGCACAAAAGTGGAATCGTTTGGCGCGAGAAAGACACGATGTAACTGAGAATCGATTTTGCCCGCGAAGATCCAAGCACCAGGGGAACCTGTGGCGGGGTTGGCAATCCTTGAAAGACTGTAGGCCACATCCGAGGCAATCATCTTTCGGGTGGTTACATTGCCTTGTTTATCCACAAAACAAAAGTTCACATCCGAGCGAAGGTGAAAGGTATAGTTCCGAAGGTCTGCTGAAATATCCCAAGACTTGGCAAGAGCGGGAACCGGCTGTAATTGGGCATCGAGATCAACCAACCCGTTGAAAATTTGCGATACAATCCAATTTTCTGACTGTGATCTTACGAAAGCTGGATCCAGCGTAGTGACAGAAACATCTTCATTGTAGTGGAAGACCTGTTGTGGAGATTTTTTATCAACATTTTTACAACCACCCAAACCCAAAACTGTGAATAAAAGTAGTCCGATGGACGCAAGCAATATCCCTCCTTTGGAGATAAATTTGTTGTCCGCCAGAATAGAAATTCTCTTCAGAGCCATCATCCTTACAAGTTGCATTGAACGCAAATGTATGGATATCGCCCCGAATTGGACCATCTAAGAAGGAGGGAAGAATCAACAATCCATTGACATCCTAAACAGTAAAAACAGAAGCACAAAGACATGGGAAAAATCATCGCCATCGCCAATCAAAAAGGAGGTGTTGGAAAAACCACCACCGCCATCAATCTGGCCGCCAGTTTGGCCGTATTGGAATACAAAACATTGCTTGTAGATGCAGATCCACAGGCCAACTCAACTTCTGGTATTGGCTTTGACCCCAAGAATGTGCGCTTGGGATTGTACGAGTGTTTGGTTCAGGAAATCCATCCGCAAGATGTAATCCTGCACAGCAATGTCCCCTATTTGGACTTGCTTCCTTCCAGCATCGATTTGGTGGGTGCTGAAATCGAGTTGTTGGACATGCCCAACCGCGAGCGGATCATGCAAGGTTTGTTGAAGTCGGTTCAAAATCAATATGACTTTATCATCGTGGATTGTTCCCCTTCTTTGGGATTGATCACCACAAATGCACTGTGTGCGGCCAACAGCGTAATCATCCCTGTGCAGTGCGAGTATTTTGCCTTGGAGGGATTGGGCAAATTGTTGAATACCATTAAAATCGTACAGAACCACCTCAACAAGCACCTTGAAATCGAAGGCATTCTGTTGACCATGTACGATGGTCGTTTGCGATTGTGCAACCAAGTTGTGGAAGATGTGAAAACCCATTTCCAAGACATTGTTTTTGATTGCATCATCCAAAGAACCACCAAACTGGGTGAAGCACCTAGCTTCGGGGTCCCTGTGATCCACCACGATGCAGATAGCCGCGGATCCATCAACTACCTCAATTTGGCCAAAGAGGTATTGATCAAGAATGGCCTTATTCAACCTGAAACCGAAATGGCATGAGCAGTACAATAAAAAAGAAAGCCGGATTGGGCCGCGGCCTGGGTGCGTTATTGGAAAACGCCAACACAGATATCACCACATCGAACAGCAATGCCAATACAGGTAACGTTGCGATGATTGCCATCTCGAGCATCGAAGCCAACCCTTGGCAGCCCCGCTCAGAGTTCGAACAAACGGCGTTAAATGAATTAACGGAGAGTATCCGCGTGCATGGGGTAATCCAACCCATCACTGTGCGCAAAATGGGTTATGACCGTTATCAATTGATCTCTGGCGAGCGCAGAACCCGTGCCTCATTGCAAGCCGGACTCACAGAAATTCCCGCATTCATACGCATCGCCAACGACCAAGACATGCTAGAAATGGCATTGATTGAGAACATACAACGCAGTGATTTGAATGCCATTGAAGTTGCGTTGAGTTACAAGCGATTGCTCGAAGAATGCAATTTAAAGCATGAAGAATTGGGTGAGAGAGTGGGTAAAGACAGAACCACCGTCAACAACTACCTACGCCTGCTGAAATTACCTGAACTCATTCAAAGGGGCATTCAATTGGGCAAGGTATCTATGGGACATGCCCGTGCGATGATCAACATGGACGATGCCGTTGCACAAATGGAATTGTATGAACAAATCATCCGAGAGGAATTGAGTGTTCGCGATGTTGAATCTTTGGTAAAAGCAAAAAAGAACGGACAGTCACTCGGACTTTCCATGACTGGAACAGACTGGGATCCAGAAATCGACCGGATCACGGCCGCTTTTTACGAAAAACTTCGCGCAGCCGTTCACTTAAAGGCGTCTGGAAAAGGCAAAGGCAAAATCATCATTTCCTACAAGAGTCGTGAGGATTTGGAACGCATTTTGGGCCTCATTGGCCAATAAAACTTGAGACATGGGGAAAGTCGCTTTCTCAAAATCACATACGCTCCTTCTGGCTTTTGGGCTACTGGGAAGCGGATTGCTTCGGGCGCAGTATTTAGAAGCTCGTCAACCTTCATTGATGTATCTACAGCCCCATTTTGCGCAGAGCAATTTGAATACATGGCAACATCATCCCGACAATTCGTTTCAGTGGGCTGAACCCAGGCGGGACTCTTCTTATGTCCATTCCCCCCGAAAAGCGACGCTGCTGGCGGTGGCATTGCCGGGAGCAGGACAGATTTATAACCGAAAGTATTGGAAAGTACCCATCGTATACGCTGGTTTGGGTGGAAGTTTGTATGCCATCGGTATGTTTCGGGGAAACATGCGAAGTCTGAACGACAGCATTTCCCAGATATACAGTTTGGGCAAAACGCCAAGTCCATTGTTGTTGGAAGATCGCGACAACCAGCGTTCGCGCCGGGACGTTGCGATACTGTGTTTGGCCGGTGTTTACGTCCTACAGATATTGGATGCAGTGGTGGATGCTCATTTTTATCAATTCAACATCAACGACAAAATTGGGATTGAATGGAATGCTGCTCCCACACGCATGCTTGCTTTTCATTACCAACTTTAATGAAATTTCTTGATGAATCGACTTGAACAACTGACCGCATTTTTACAGGATTCTCCTGAAGATGCATTTTTGCATTATGCGATTGCCCAAGAGCTATATAAGTTAGGAATGCTTGATGCGGCATTGGATAAATATCTGTGGCTTACGGAACACCAACCGAAATATGTTGCCACTTACTACCATTTGGGAAAATTATTGGTAGAGCGGGGCGAAAAAGAGGCGGCCTTGGCTTGGTTCAATCAAGGGATTGAACAAGCCAAGGCCGCCAAAGAATTGCATTCGCTCAGTGAACTCCAGAGTGCCAAATTGGCCTTGGAGTACGATGAGGATTAGTCGCGACTTTGCAATTTTGCCAACAAGCGCAAAATCTCCAAATACAACCAAACAAGGGTCATCAACAGAGCAACGCCTGCGAACCACTCCATGTACTTGGGTGCTCCGTTGGCTGATTGTCTTTCGATAAAATCAAAATCCAAGATTAAGTTAAACGCTGCAATACCGGCAATCAATGCAGAAATACCGATGCTCATTGGGCTGCTACCATAGTAAAAGCTCTGAACACCAAACATGCCCATGATCATGGTAATGAGGTAAAAAACACCCACACCCACTGTTGCGAAGACGATGATCTTTGTGAACATTGGTGTTGCACGCAATAAACCAGAGCGGTAAGCCAACAACATCACAGCAAAAATCAACAAAGTGATTCCCACCGCATTCATTACGATACCATCGTACATGGTGTTGAAGACCAAAGAAACTGCACCCAGGAACAAACCTTCCGCCGCTGCGTATACCGGAGCCAAGTACGGTGCCCAAGATTGCTTGAACATCATCACCAAGCTCGCGATGAAACCAACAATCATACCGCCAATCATGTAGCCAGTAAGACCATTGTTGAACGCATAAGCCAAACCGGCTTCACCTTCGCCACCTTGCACCCCAAATTTCATCCACAAAAATGCTGCGGGCAAAATCATCATGATAAACAAGGCAATGGTTTTGTTCACGGTACCACTCACCGTCATTTCACCTTCGTAGGTCGCCGAGCGAGCACTGTCGAAAGCCTTTTCTGAAAATAATGGACTACTCATATTCTGTTGTTATTTTTTTCGTTTTTTAATGCTGTTTCAATGGGCATTTCAATATTAGGTAATTAGCGAATCAAATGCAATGTCCCTGTATTTTGATAACGCTTATCTTTAAAATCACTGTATCTAAAGTCGTACACATAAATCCCCTCCATGGCAAGTATCCCATTCACAAAACCATCCCATCCCACTGTTGGATCCGTTGATTCAAAGACTTTTTCACCCCAGCGGTTATAGATGGCTAACTGAAAGGTTTTCAACCCGCCAGTATAGGGCAAGAATACCTCATTCTTTCCATTTTCATTGGGTGTAAAGGCATTGGGAATAAAAACAACCGGTTCGAAGTTGATGACGATATCATTGCTCCAACTGATGCGTGTACCGCCCAATTCATAGGCTTTGATTCTGAAAATCTGTTGGTAATTATCTTGACCGTTGTTGAAATTATCGGCGCTCACCCCAGGATAACTCTGATACAGTTGGAAACCCGATGTACCGGGCAATGCGCGATAGAGTTCGTATTTGGCAATACCATTGGCAAAACCTTGATAATCTGAGAAGGATATGTTCATGGAGAAAGGCCCTGTTTTCACTCCTTTGAGAAGTGAAGATGTGTGGGGTGTTGAGAAAATTCGGGTACCGCAGAGATTCAGCGTTGAAACCCGGTATTCGTATGCTGTGGCATCGGGGGAAATTGTATTGTCGATGTACAAGGTATCTGTCGGTGAAGTACTTCCTACGGCCGCAAAGTTGGAGCCGCCCGCAGGGCGGCGCTCAATATCGATCACACCGGTATTCCGGCCGCCGTTTAACAGTTCATACCGAACCCACATACTGCCATCCGCATTCGGCGGAGGGGCAATACTAACCCATCTCAAATCCAAGGTGGAATTGTCTATATAAACCTCCTTGCGCAGTGTGTCTCCGGCACAGCCCTTGTCAGATATTTCAATGACCTGAATGTAACCGGGCTGGGCCGCAGTTGTCCAATCAACCACCACAGAAGTAGTGGTGCTGCCCACACTGCCCACAAAATTCCCGCCACCAACACTCCAATCAAATGTACTTCCCGACAGTCCAGAAATCGAATAAGAATGTCCGGCAATGTTCGGTTCACATACTGCATCCAGTCCAGAAATCGTCTGTTTTAGTGGTTTGCGGTTCAAAGTAATTGTCGCCGTAACCCAAGGACCGGGACATCCGGTACTCGAAATCGCACGAATCTTCACAGGAAATACACCGAAAGTGTCGCGGTTTATCGACAAACTCCATTGTGAGGAATCCGCCGATATTGTTGGCACCACTTGTAATCCCGAAAAATCGTATTCGTATTTTTTCACGCCTACAACTTTGGACGTCCAATAACCCAATGGCGTCTTCGTTTGACAATAGGTAACATCATTCAATGGCGATAATTTGGGCGCTCCATTCAAAATCACTGGCAATCGCATCAAAGGCGACAAACAGGGCAATTTGCTCACAGAATCATACGCAGTGGCAATTACCCCAACCCATGCAGCACCTGCAACACCCCAATCCACCGAATTCGAGAGCCCTGTCAATGGTCCTTTCAAGGTTCCACCGCTCACACTCCACCCATACATTTCGCCCTTGACTCCATTAACCTTATACCCTACCCCCATAGACAACTCGCACAAATTGTTCGGACCTTGTGGCGCCTGCCCCGCCAAAGCATGGTTCTTTTTGACCGACAATCGAGCCGTATCCCTACAGCCAAAACGGTCTGTCACCACAACTTGAACCGTTCCAGTTCCCAATCCTCCCCAATCCACACTAAACATCGTATCGGCAATCAACTTGCTGTTGGTAGCTCCAGTAGCCGTCCACACATAGGTAGACTTCCATAATTTTTTATCCAATGTGTAAATGATGCCCTTGTTATTCGGACACACACTCACCGGACCCAAAACGCCATTACCCACTGGGGAACTTACATAAACTGGAAAAGAATCGGGGATGCTGTTACAACCGACACTATTGGTCGCAACGACTGTCACCAACCCCTTACCCGCCACATTCCATAGCACCTTGGCCTCCATGTTACTGCCAACTTGTGCAGACGACAACAAAGTACCGCCTGAGGCTGTAAACTTATAGGATGTCTGTGTTTTGGGCGTTGTAAACGAAGAGGACTGATTCAAACAAACCGTGTCAACACCCGTAATTAAAGGTCGCGCAGGTGCGGCAACGAGATTCACTTGCAAGATGATATCTGCAGTACATCCGTACTTGTTTTTTACAGTGACCGTAATCTTGCCAATGGCTGTATTGCCCCAATTGATCTTCACAAACCGACCCGTATCTGACCCATTGATGGTTCCTCCACTCACCGTCCACGTGTACGTTCTCGTGGCATCATACTTATTGATTTCATATTGCTCAGCTTGGGTATTCTGGCACAAATTCACCTTCCCCTTTACCGTTTCTATCGGTAAAAATGGCTTCACGTAAATCAGAACGTTTTGGTTGATAAACTTGGATGGACAGGCATTGTCATAGGCTTCAAAAGTTACCCGAAAAGGCGTTGTGGTATTGATGTTGCAATCGGGCGTCCAACAGAACTCAGAGGTGACCGATTTTCTCGCTGCATTGGCCGTGGGGGTGAAAGTAGCTTTGGTGCCTTTGTATCCATTGGTTCCTGTCAAGATATCGCCATAGGCCTTCAGCGTAATGATGTCTTGGGTGTCCTTGAGATCTTGACCCGTAATTTTCTTACAGATGGTTTCGCCGGCTTCAACGTACCAAGGACTTGGGGTATCAAATCCAAGGGTTGGGCGATTGTTTTTGCTGCAACTAATCACCATGATTTGCAGATCAAGTCTCACCGTTGAAATCGCGATGCCGTTCCGCCACTCCGTCACTTCAATTGCCACAGCATACCTACCAGGCGATGGCGACATGTACGTTGTAAGACCGTTAAAAGCATCCACATAGGCATATCCCCCAGACCCAAATGGATTCGCTGCCGAGAACCCTGTCACATATTGTACGTTTTGAAAAGATGTCATGGGATCAGAGCAATTGACTACGCTCACCCAGTTGGCTTGTCCACCTTGCCATGGCGTTACCAATTTGTAAGAAAGTGAGTCCCCATCAATGTCCAACACACGGTTTCGAATGGTGGTGGTGTCACCGGCACAAATGAACGGTACGGGTAAGTCCAAAAACGATGGAGAGCTGTTTGCAATGGCCGTGGGCGGAATGTATCCGTAGTAGGTTTGTCCTTGAAAAGGCGTACCGGTATTGTCGACAAGGTTATTCTGCGTATTCCTGCAGCATCGCTCCCATTTGAGGTGATACCCGGTGGTTGAGTTTGGCAGTGTGATACTCACTTCGTATATACCCTGTTTGAGGCAGGCCTTGGCAACTTCAGGACATGCAGTATTCCCAACCGGGTCTACGGACTTCTCGGAAATCAAACTGGCCTCGAAGGTTGTGTAAAGGGATTTGTTGTCGTTGTAAATGCAAAGACCCACTTTCTTCTCGAACTGAATCCCCCCGTCGGCGGGACTGCAATCGCGGTAAGCATAAATGGTGACCCGATATTGCGTATTGGTTGCATTTGAGCCCAATCGCTTGTAAGTAAGAAATCCGCCAACCAAGTGCGTTGCTTCAAGGGCTGGAACCCAACCCAAAAAGCCAAAAATAAACAACCACTGCAGTAGACGTTTCACAAGAAATTCCTCTTTCAAAATTAGACAACTTTTATGCCCAAATGGTTGCAATGACAAGTGTTTGCGATGAAAAAACTATTTTCGCCCCATGAAATTCAATGCAGACTGTCTTCACTTTCTAGGTCACATTCCTTGCAAACCCCACAAGGAGCAAGGCTTTCACTGCGAAAACTGTCCAGCATACATGCCCATTGAGAAGCGCATTTTGATCATCAAACTCGGCGCAATGGGTGATGTTATTCGAACAACACCCCTGATTACTCGATACAAGAAACGCTTTCCGCATGCCAAATTTACTTGGATAACCTTATTTCCTGACATTTTGCCTAAAGGTGAAATCCACGAAGTATACAAATTGGGCATTGAAGCGAGTTTGTACGTGACAAATGTGGATTGGGACATTGCCATCAACCTCGACAAAGAAAAAGAGGCTGCGGCATTGTTGAAAATGGTGAGCGCGAAAGAGAAATATGGCTTTATCCTCAAGGACGGGGCAACACAACCCGTGAATGCCTTGGCAGAGCACAAATTTGATACAGGTCTTTTCGATGACGTGAGCAAGGCCAACACCAAAAATTATTGCACCGAAATTTTTGAAATCTGTGGTATGCAATACGATGGCGAGCCTTATTTGCTCGACAATCATGCCGACAAAGGATTTGTGTGGGACATCGACAGAAGCAAACCAATCATTGGTTTAAACACAGGCTGTGGTGATCGATGGACGACACGTTTGTGGAGTATTGAAAACTGGATTGAGCTGGCCAAAATGATTGAAAAAGCTGGCTATACCCCTTTACTTCTCGGTGGATCCCAAGAACACGAACGAAACCTTGCCATTCAAGAAGGCAGTGGCGCTTGTTATCTCGGAAACTACCCGTTACAGCAATTCATCAATTTGATAGATCAATGCGATTTGGTGGTAACACAAGTAACCATGGGAATGCACCTCACACTCGGGTTGGGCAAGAAAATTGTGTTAATGAACAACATCTTCAACTCCCATGAGTTTGACCTGTTCAACAAAGGCGCCATTGTTCAACCACCCAAGGCATGTAAGTGTTTTTATCGCGGAAGTTGCGTTGATGGCAATAGCTGTATGGAAACATTGAGCCCAGAAGCGGTAATGGGACATGTAGAAACCGTTTTACACGGTCCATCCAACTGATAAATAAGCTTTTCGGGATTTTTCATCTCCGATTGTAAAATTCCACGGAAGTCACTATTTTTGCAGCCCTCAACGGCGAGGTAGCTCAGGTGGTTAGAGCGCAGGATTCATAACCCTGAGGTCGGGGGTTCAATTCCCCCCTTCGCTACAACAAAGAAAAAGTCACCATCATTGGTGACTTTTTCTATTTACTCGACCCCCAAATTGTGTAAATTTGTAAGAATGCAAGTCTTGCGAAGCCAAGTGATTTACACCATCCAGAAACTTCAGGGGAAATTACCCTACCTGCTATTGGTCTTGCTACTTGTAACATCTCGTCTGTTATCTGCTTCCAGTGACTCAACAATAAATAAAAATTTAAAAGGCGGCAATACTGCACCGTGGGCAAATCATGTTTACGGCGTTTTATGGGACGAGGAAACCCACGAACCCGTAGCTTATGCCAACATTTTCTACAAGGGCACGGCTCTCGGTATCTATACCGATTTTGAGGGACAATTTGATTTGGGATATCGACCATGGCCATCAGACACAATTGAAATTGTGTATATGGGATACGAAACCATCAAAATCGCCCTGGACACAGTCAAATCCTTGCCGTTACAAATTTATTTCAAGCGTAAAATTGAGCGCACCGAGGGTGCGAGTATCCGCTTGGGCATCAACCCTGCCATGATTTGGGTGAATTTGGCCCAGAAAAACCGTGATTACAACAGTCCTGATCGCATCAATAGTTACGAATGTGAGGTTTTCTCGAAAACAACCGTTGCAATCAACAACATTTCCAAGAACCTGAAGAAAACCAAACTTGCCACCGAGGTGGGCGCCTATTTCGACACCATCTCATACCTCACCGGCGACAGCAACAAAGCCATCTTACCAGTTCTTTTCTCTGAGGTACTGAGCGATTTTAGCTTTCAACGAAACCCAAGACTTTCCAAGGAGCTCGTCAAAGCCACGCGCATCCGGGGCATCGGTGTTACTGACGGCACATTTATCGGACAGATGATGGGCAACACTTTCACCAACTACAACATTTACGATGAGAGTTTGGTGGTATTGGACAAAGGCATACCCACACCCATCAGTCCGGGCGCCGAACTGATTTATGATTACAAATTGGTCAATGTAGACAAATTGGGACCGAGGCGTTTGTTCCAAATCCAAGTCACTCCGAAAAATCCAAGAGACTTGGCACTCAGCGGATTCATCTGGATTGAGGATACCTCCGGAGCAATTGTGCGGCTAAGTGTAGAGATTACGGGCGCATCCAACTTGAACTATGTAGAAAAATTAAAATTCTCACAAGAATATATCCCAACCGAAACAGGGGCATATTTCTGCACAAAATCGCGGGTAATGATTGACATAGGAGAACTATCCGAACAGGCAGCAGGCATGGTTGCCACCAATGTGCTTTCCTGTAAAAACATGCGTTTTGGGATGGATTTCCCTCCCCGATTTTTCGATAATCGAATCCAAATTGCACCCGAAGCCAACCTACAAACCGATTCCTTTTGGCTCAAGAATGCGCACATCAAACAATCCGCAGAAGAAGCCCGCATTTCAAGCAAAATCGATACGCTAAACAACCTTCCAAGGGTAAAATCATACATCGATTTGGTGAACTTTCTTGTGGATGGTTACCAGCGGGTTGGCAAAATTGACCTTGGCCCCTACTTCACGCTGGCAAGTTGGAACCCCTACGAAGGATTCCGCATGAAAATGGGCTTTAGAACAACTCCTGCTATTTCCAAAAACATGCAAACAACGGGGTTTTTGGCCTATGGATTTCGCGACAAAGCCTACAAATACGGACTGAAATCAGACATCATCCTGAATAGAACCTATTTCACAAAACTCACCCTATCGCACACCTACGATACGGAATTGATCGGACTTACCGACAATGAACTTTACGCACAAAGCTTGTTCACGGCTTTTAACCTGTTTGGTTCGAACAACATCACCTTGGTTCGACAAAGCAAGATCAACCTTGGCACCGATTTGCGTCCAGGTCTCCGCGTCAACATGGGTGCATTCCACGGGATGTACAACTTTCCGTATGTAAAGAACTATCGATTTGCTTATTACTCAAACTATCCTGATACAACCCAAGGGGGGATTTCAAACAAGATCACCAATGCCCATATTTCATTCCGCTTGTTTTATGAGCCCAAGAGTTATGACATCCGCACCGATTACGACAGAATGACCTTTAGCGCAGGTGGACCCAAGTATTCGCTCTACTTACAGCAGGGAATCAAAGGCTTGTTGGGATCACAGTACAACTACACCAAAGTTCAATTGGGATACATCTACGACCAAACATGGAGCATCATGGGTCGCAGTATTTTCGGAATCGACTACAATCAAGTCTTTGGATTGCTACCCTACCCACTGCTTACGGTTTATGTTGGAAACCAAAGCTTCATGTACAGCCAGAACGCATACAACCAGATGCGTATTTTCGAGTTTGTATCCGATAAGAGCTTGCAGTTGAGTTTTGAACACCACTTCAATGGTTACATCATGAACCGCATCCCGTTGTTGAATCATTTTAAACTTCGAGAAGTGGTCTCTACCAAAGCCATTTACGGTACATTGCAAGAGCGCAACCGACAGATAATCCCACAAAGCTGGGAAGGTCAACCCATCACCCAATTCAAAACCTTTGACAAGAAACCTTATTGGGAAATTGGTGTAGGTATCGAGAACATTTTCAAGTGCATTCGTATCGATTTGATTTGGAGAATGACTTATTTGGAGCCCAACTCGGGCAGAAACGTGGGGGTTAAAGCCAGTTTTGCCATGTATTTTTAAGGCCGAATCACAAACAACAATCATGTTACAACATCCCACTTACACATGCTACGGAGCTGCACAACGCGTCACGGGCTCCAAACATCTGATCACAAGCAGTCTTGGCACCAAAATTCTGCTTGATTGCGGCCTCGTTCAAGGCGAAGGTGCAGAGGGCGATGTAATGAATAGGCATTGGGGATTCGACCCAAGGGATGTTGATTTTGTCATTTTATCGCATGCCCACATCGACCATACCGGACTGTTGCCGCGATTGGTAAAGGATGGATTTTCGGGTCCCATTTATTGCAACAGTGCCACAAAAGACTTGTGCGATATGATGCTACTCGATAGCGCACACATTCAAGAATCAGACCTGATGCGCGTCAACAAACGTCGGTTAGCCCGAGGCGAGGAATCCATCGAACCGCTTTACACGGAACAAGATGTTGTGAAGACTTTGTCGCAAATGGAAGTCGTGGAAGATGAGACTTGGTTTTCAATTGATGAAACCTGTCGATTTCAAATGATTCCCAACGCCCATATTCTGGGCAGTGGTTGTATTCATTTGTCGCTCCAAAGCCTCGACAACAAGACCATCGCATTGACCTTTACGGGTGATATTGGCCGTCCGAACGACCAAATTTTGGAAGGACCTTTCCCATTCCCACAATCAGATTACATCATTTGCGAAAGCACCTATGGCAATCGTGAGCATTTGCCCAGCGAAGACGCCAAAGCCCCCTTGTTAGAACTCATTCACCACATTTGTGTTGAAAAACAAGGCAAAATCATCATTCCTGCATTTTCAATTGACCGGACACAAGAGATCATATACCTATTGGATCAATTAGCCCATGAGAACAAATTGCCGGCGATCAAGGTTTATGTTGACTCGCCCCTGAGCGTAAAGGCTACACAGGTGATGTCGATCCACCGAGAAAGTTTCAATCCTCAAATATTGGATTACATTTCTCGGGATGGGGACCCATTTGCATTTCACAACCTTCATTACGTTTCAAAACTGGAAGAATCCAAAGCAATTAATGAGGAAAAAGAACCCAGTATCATTATCTCTGCTTCAGGAATGGCCGATGCAGGCCGGGTCAAACACCACATCGCCAACAACATTGAAAATCCCAATTGCGCGATTTTGTTGGTGGGATATGCTTCTCCACGAAGTTTGGCTGGTCAGTTGATTGAAGGCCGTGAAGAGGTAAAGATCTTTGGCGACATTCACAGGGTGAATGCGGAAGTTCACCGCATGGACAATTTCAGTGCCCATGCCGATTGGAAGGAAATGTGCGATTATCTGCTATGTCAAGACCCCACCAAGGTGAAGAAGATTTTCCTCGTCCATGGCGAATCGAACAGCATGGCAAGCTTTGAAACAAAATTGAATAACATTGGCTTTGGTGATGTAGAACCTGCAAAAATGGGCGTATCTCACACATTGATTTAACATGAAGAAAACAAAATCTTTGATTGCCTTTATGGGCATACTGTTTTGGTCGAGCATGCTTTTTGCTCAGGATGCAGGCCTTGAAAAATGGTTGGGCTACTGGAAGGGAACCGTTTCAGCAGGACCTATGCAAATTGGGTTAACATTCCATGTAACGCTGAAAAATGGCCAATTGCAATCTACGTTAGACGTCCCGATGCAAGGACTGAAAGATTACACCGTGGAATCAACCATTGTTAATGACAAAACAGAATCATTGACATGGACCATGGGATTTGGAGCGTCGTTTACCGGAAAATTGGTGGATTTAAAACAACTTCAAGGTAGCTGGAAGCAGGGCGGTAACGATATTCCTTGTGTATTTTACCAAAGTCTGTTCGACCTAAAACCGCAAACACCACTAGCCCCCTTTCCCTACGAAGTGAAATTGGTGGATTTCTCACATCCTTCCGGGAAATTAAAGTTTTCAGGTACGCTGACTTACCCGAAATCGCCAGAAAACGCTTCTGATTGGTCGGGTGAAAAACTCATTGAGGCAGCCGCCGGAAGTAGAATGGCCTTGCCGCCAAAACCCATTATTAGCGAAACCCCTATTGCACCCTTCCCCATCTTTCCGGCTGCACCGGCCTTGGTGAGAGTCAATATTGATACGGCGGGTATTCATCACCAGTTCCCGGTTGTGCTTTTGTTATCGGGCAGCGGTCCGCAGGACCGCGACGAAACCCTCGGTGCCCACAAACCCTTTGCAGTATGGGCCGATGCACTCACAAAATCTGGATTTGCCGTTTTAAGGGTCGATGATCGCGGTGTTGGAAAATCCCTGGGAGATGCAAAATTCTTGGCCAATACCACCACGGAATCTTATGTGAGCGATGCACTTGCCGCCATCAATTACTTGGGCAGCTTGGCCATGATTGATACCACACGGGTATTTGTGATTGGCCACAGCGAGGGCGCTGCAGTAGCATTGATGTTGTCGAAAAAACGACAGCTTGCAGGCATTGTAACCTTGGCAGGAGCCACAAGCACCGGCGTTGAAACCAGTGTTTATCAAATTCAGCATGAATGGAAAAACAACGGATACGATTCTTTCACTTGCCATCATTTGGGCGATGCGCAACGAAAACTGATTTCCTTGGCCATTGAAAAGGGAGAAAACAGACATTCCGAGAACAAGGATCTCGCGCTACCAACCACAGAAGAAAAAGAACAATTCGCTTTGGCTTTTTCCAAATGGGTAAAATCCAGTGACAAAAACCTGCAGAAAGCGTATAAAGTTTGGCGCAAAGACAACGCCAAAATCGCCAAGGTCTATGGAGAAAAATCCGTTGAATCCTACTTCGCGAGAAACTACATGCCATTGGGCTACAGTGCATGGACACGGTATTTCTTTCGGTATAATCCGGTACCTGATTACTTGAATTTGAAGGATTGCGACATTTTAATGATACAAGGAGGACTCGACAGACAAGTGAATCCCATACCCACAAGGCAACTTGTAAAATTAATGGAGCAAGAAGGGGTTGGTGTTACATACGCAGAATTCCCCGGTGTTAATCACATGATGCAACAAGCAAAAACTGGCAACACAAGGGAGTATTTTGATTTGGAAGAAACATTAACCGCCGGCGTTTATATCAAAACCTGCAGTTGGCTGTTGGATCACGCTCGGTTGCGCTAATTAGAAATCAATGCGGAATCGTTCGCGGCGCATTTCTGAATATTCCAATGGATTTTCAAAATCCGCAACAAACTGCTTTCTGTTTCTCACCAAGTGAATGGCATCATAAACGGCTGCACGCATGCTGCTTGGATCAGCGATCATTTTACCCGCTATATCATAGGCCGTTCCGTGGTCTGGACTGGTGCGAATGATAGGTAAACCAGCAGTAACATTGACCCCATCCATAAACGCCATCGTCTTGAAGGGAATCAATCCTTGATCGTGATACATCGCGATCACTGCATCAAAATTCTTGTGGTTACCACTTCCAAAGAAGCTATCCGCAGAGTAGGGTCCGTATACCAACTTGCCCATTTTGAAATGCTTGGCAATGGCTGGTGAGATAATCTTCACTTCTTCATCACCCAACAAACCTTGGTCGCCTGCATGTGGATTCAGTCCCAAAACAGCAATTCTGGGCTTCAACACATTGAAATCATTTCTCAGTGCGTCATAAACCACTTCGATTTTCTGTTCGATTTTTTCTTGGGTCAAGTATTTCGACAATTGAGTGATCGGCACATGTTCCGTCACCAACGCAACGCGCAAATCCTCGCAGGCCAAAATCATGGCATGTGATCGCGCACCCAAGGCATCTGCCAAGTAGCCCGTATGTCCGGTGAAATTGGGCGAATGAGGTGCTACCGTTGATTTATCAATGGGCGCAGTCACCAATGCATCGAGGTTATGCGCATCGGCAATCGCTTTATCGATGGCGAGCAAAGCCTCTTTTCCAGATTCGGGCGATGCGGTTCCAATGGTTAATTCCAAAGCAGCATCACTGGATAAAACCCAATTCAATTTGCCTTCCTTGGCTTCTGTCGCGGAGTTAATCAAATGGTACATGGGCTCCTGTAAATCCAAGTGCTTTTTCCAAGCGATAAACGTTTTGGTGTTTCCGTAGACCACAGGAATACAATACTTATAAATGTATTGTTCGGCAAAAACGCGCAATATCAATTCCATGCCCACACCAGACGGATCGCCCTGTGTGATTCCCAATTTTACCTTTTGATTATCCATTGATATACTGTCTAAGAAACTCCAAAGTTAAGCGAACGCCAACACCTGTGCCACCTTTTGGTGTATAATGACTTGGGGAAGTTGAAAAAGCCGTACCCGCAATGTCAATATGTGCCCAGGGATAATTGGTAAAATGACGCAAGAACATCGCTGCACTTTGCGCGCCACCCTCGCCTTTGCCCAAATTTTTGAGATCCGCAATACCTCCGGTGATTTCCTCATAATATTCCTCCCACAAAGGCAATTCAGCCAATCTTTCATAAGTGTTCTCCCCTGCTTTCTTCAACGATTTCACTACGGACTCCGGTGCTTGTGCCATCAACGCGGAGCCATATGTCCCCAAAGCCCTCGCAGCTGCACCTGTCAATGTAGCATAATCAATCACCAATTGTGGTTCGTATTTCTTGGCAAATGTCAATGCATCCGCCAATATCAACCTACCCTCAGCATCGGTATTCAACACCTCAACGGTTGTACCATCGTACATGGTAATTATATCGCCAGGACAAGTAGCCATTTCTCCCGGACGGTTGTCGGTAGAGGGCACCAATCCCACAACCCAAATGGGCCACTGTAATTTGGCAATGGCCTCAAAAACTGCACCCACTACGGCAGCACCACCCATATCGCACTTCATCATATCCATGCTATTTGGCGTGGGCTTCAAACTCAATCCACCGGTATCAAAAACGACACCTTTACCCACCAAAACGATGGGCTGCTGATTTTTGGCGTTCGCGGGCTTGTATTCCAATACTGAAAAGGTTGGCGGCTCCTGACTACCGCGATTTACGGCCAATAAGCCACCCATTTTTAAACTTTCAATTTGGGCCTCACCAAAAACCTCCACCTTAAAGCCCAAGGACTGTCCCAAGGCCTGAAAAGCCTCGCCCAACCCCTGTGCGTTCAACGCATTTACCGGTTCGTTCACCCAATTTCTCGCTGTTTTAACTGCGTCACAAACAACAATCAATTCGGCCAATTTATCAGATCCTTTCCCCTCCAACACCAGTGAAATGGGCGACAATTTATCGCCTTTGGTGATGTATTTATCAAACCGATAATCAGCCAACAGCATCCCCTCAGCAAAGGCTAACGCCTTTTGCGCATCCCAGTCCACATTTACAATTCGAATCTCTCTTGCTGATTTTGGTAATTTCGACAAGACGGCGGCGCCGTTTTTACGCAACTTTTCCCATTCGTTGGCGTTGCTCTTACCCGGATTAATCACCAGCGTAAAACAACCTTCCGAACCCATATAGTAAGCTGTCGTTACATCATCAATACCCTTCCAATAAGCGTGCACACTTTCCGGCATTTTAACGGCGCCCAAGGATTTCACTTGAGACGATAAATATATTTCGGCAACCATGTTGCAAAGTAACGGAATCGCTGCGGGATAGCCGAATTTTTTGCAATAATGCCCAAAGAGAAAAACACAGTTGCGAATTGTGAAGAACTGCACACCGACTTGCCCTTTGCCAGTGTATTTTTGCTTTATCGCATATGCAAAAAATCAGAGTCGGCATTTTCTTTGGTGGTCCATCTCGTGAGCGGGAAGTTTCCTTTGCAGGAGGACGAACGGTTTATGACAATTTAGACAAACAACTGTTTGAGCCCATCCCCATTTTCGTGGATTCTTTTGGCAACTTTTGTTTGTTGAATTGGGAATTCGTGTACAAGGGAAGTATTAGGGATTTCTACCCACCCACTTTTGTGCATGCCGATGGAGAGCGAAAATCTTGCCTACCCGAATTACCCCATGGGTTTCAAGTGTATGCAGAAAGCATCCAATCCATCGCCGAAAGCAAAGAAGAGCAATGCAATGTGCTCAAAGAAATCGGCCAGCCGCTGACGATTGAGGAAATTCAGAGTCGCATCGACTTCGCCTTTCTGGCATTGCACGGGACATTTGGCGAAGATGGCAGCATTCAGGGTCTATTGGAATGGTATGGTATCCCCTATTCTGGCTCCGGCATTTTGGCATCGGCCATGGGCATTAACAAAGCCATTCAAAAGGATTTTCAGACAACCGCTGCCTTGTATGTGAATGATTACACCACCCTACAACAGCGCGATTGGTTATCCGCAGATACAAACACAAAGAAACAGTGGTTTGTGGAATTCAATGTGATGTTTGGCGAGCGATTTGTTATAAAACCCGCCCACCAAGGATCGTCGCTGGGTGTCAGTATCCTCAAACACCCAAATTTTGAAGCCTTCTGCACCGCCATAGATTTGGCTTTTTTCCGACTGCACATTCACAGCAGCGAATGGAATCAGAAAAGCCCAGAGGAAAAGATCAAAGACATCAAGCAACTCACAGATTTACGCAGTGGTTTGGGCTTGCCACTCACAGCAGACGGCAACGAATTTTACCTACCCTCCGATTTATTGGAATACTTAGAGCGGACACTGAAAACACAAGCCACAGTTTTGTTGCAATCCCACGATAGCGAATCAATGGTTCTCATCGAATCAATGATTAATGGCAAAGAATTTAGTTGCATCGTTGTGGCCGACGCCGAAGGAAATCCATTTGCTTTACCACCCACGGAAATCCGGAAATCCGGTGATCTGTTCGATTATCGCTCAAAGTACTTACCCGGTTTGAGCAACAAAGTAACCCCGATAGAAGTTGACCCAGCATGGATCACGGATATCAGGGAGGCATGCTGTCACCTCTACTTGCACTTTGGCTTTGAGGTATATGCACGCATCGATGGGTTCATCACCGATGACGGTGAGATTTTCTTGAACGACCCCAATACAACCAGTGGAATGATGCCTTCCTCCTTTTTCTTCCACCAAGCGGCGGAAATCGGACTAAGTCCCAGCGCCTTTCTCACGCTGATTTATTTCAATTCACTGAGGGCTCGAATCCATTCACATCCCAAAGGACAACTCTTTCAAACACTACTGCGGAGAAGTGAAAATCTGATTGCCAACGCCCAAAGCCAGTCTACCCAGAAAAAGAAAATTGCTGTTATCATGGGTGGTTACAGTTTTGAGCGACATATCAGCATGGAAAGTGGACGGAACATTTACGAAAAACTCAGTAGTAGTGAAGAAATGCAGCCCATCCCCGTCTTTTTGGCCGGCGATTCCAACTCGTACCGATTGTTTCTACTGCCTTTGAACATGATGCTCAAAGACAATGCAGATGATATCCGAGATAAAATTTTACACTACGCCATTGACCCGGCACTGGCTGAAATTCAGAATAGCAGCCTTTCGCTCACGCATGGATTGTTGCATAGCAAGCCAATTTTCGCTCCTGAAGAAATCGACCTGCAGACATTAAAATCAATGGTAGAGGGCGTTTTCATCGCCTTGCATGGAAGACCCGGTGAAGATGGCACATTGCAAAAGGATTTGGCACAAGTTGGGCTTTATCACAACGGAAGTTTGAGTCATTCTGCAGCCATCACCATCAATAAATATGAAACCAACCGCATTCTTCGCGAAAAAGGTTTCTTGGTGGCCAATCATGATCTTGTACAAAAATCCACCTGGATCAATCAAGGCGAGGCACTTTGCGAGTCGTTGTGTAAGGAATTCGGATTGCCGCTCATTGCCAAACCCGCAGATGACGGATGTAGCGCAGCAGTGCGAAAAATTAAATCTGCCAGAGAATTGCACGATTTCATGGGGGCCATTTTTAGGGAGACGGAAGCAGTAAGTCCCGATTTGTGTGAAAAATTAGGGATTCGTGTGACGGATGAAATGCCAAGAAAATCAGAATTGCTGATTGAACAATTCATCGACAAAGCAGGCGCCTCGCGGTTTTTGGAGGTTACAGGCGGGATGGTTACTCATGTCAACGAAGACGGGAGTATTTCCTACGAGGTTTTCGAACCCTCAGAGTCCTTGGCGGAAAGCGAAATCTTGAGTTTGGAGGAAAAATTCTTGGCGGGTCAAGGACAAAATCTCACCCCCTCAAGGTTTTCAAAAGATCCAACCGAACAATCCTACATAAGTGCTTCCGTGAGAAAAACGCTGGAATCAGTGGCCAGGGCACTCGATGTAACGGGATATTGTAGGATCGATGCGTTTGTGCGAATTTTTGATGACAAACGCGTAGAAACCATCATTATTGAGGTCAATTCATTGCCAGGAATGACGCCAGCAACCTGTATCTATCATCAAGCATCGATAAACGGATACAAGCCCTTTGAATTCATCAGGGAAATACTGAAATTTGGAGAAAATCGCATCGCGTGAAAAATTGGCTGTATAACATAGGTTTGGGTGGTTTGTTCGTGGCCATCGTTATTACACTGTCGTATTTCGGCCTAGACTACTATACCCGGCATGGAGATGCCATCTTGGTGCCCAGTGTGCTAAAGCTCAAACCGTTTGAGGCAGAAGAAAAGCTCTCAACAATGGATCTTCGCATGAAAATCATCGATACCGTTTATATCGACAACATGAAGCCAGGTGTTATTGTAGAGCAATTGCCATTGGCCAACGAGGATGTAAAATCAGGACGCGTGGTTTATGTTACCGTTAACGCAACATCCAGACCCCGCGTTAGTATGCCGAAACTCACCGACTGCAGTTTGAATTTAGCGAAAGCCTTGTTGAAAAATGCAGGGTTGACATTGGGAAATGTAACGAAGGAATATGCGGAATATGGCAACAATTTGGTTACCGCCCAACGCGTTGGTGGAAGGAGTATTGAGGCTGGAGAAAAAGTCTTGAAAGGAACAGTGGTTGATATCACAATTATTGACTCCGAAATGTCTCCCAACAGTGATTCAACGGCGGTGCTCGACCCGATTGAGGGAGATGTAGAAGGCGAGTAATCTCTCTTTTCTGTCATTCTTACACATTTATTAAAAATATTATTGTGTTTTTTTCGTTAATTTAGCGTGTTGTTTGTCGCTCCGCAACCTTACAAACGCTGAGTTCACAACGCACAAACTGTTCCATGCACGCCAAGAGTATTCTCTCTGCTATCCTTGTGCTATTTGTCGGTCTGGCAGATGCACAACCCATTGTGCGCCTACAGCCCTTAATTCATCGCCCAGTTGTAGAAGAAGACCAACCCATTGACAATCAAGTAGCTTGGGGCATTTCAGATACGTTAACATTGCCATTTTTTGAGGATTTTTCGCATGCCATTGGCTACCCCGACGAAAGAAGATGGACGGATAATTTGGTTTGGGTTAACAACAGTTTCCCAAAAAAAGCGCCCAATTTCGGCGTTGCCACATTTGACCATTTGGATGCTCATGGTAATCCATACCATACGTTGGACAAGCGCGTGATGGTATACGCGGACAGCTTAACATCGCAGCCCATTAACCTTCAATTTAAACGTGTTGGAAACCAAACCATCAATTACAAACCCACCGATTCTATTTATATCAGTTTCTTCATTCAACGCCAAGGGATTGGTGACGCACCTGAAGCTGAGGATAGTTTGATTTTGTATTTCAAAAACATCCAGAACGAATGGGTGAAATCCTGGGGAATCGCAGGCGATTTTGTGGGCGATTTTCAAGAGTTTTTCGTACCCATCGCTCACTATGATTTCCTTACCCCTAATTTTCAATTTCGCTTCGTCAATTTTACGAAAGCAACGGGGAACCTAAATCACTGGCATTTGGATTACATCAGAATTGAAAAAAATCGAAAAAGCGGAGAGAAGACAATCCAAGATGTAGGCATCAGCCAAGTGAATCACGGCATGTTCATGGATTATGCCAATGTGCCCTTCTCGCATTACCGCTACAATAATAGCATTCGGGGTATTGGTCCTACACTGATCGCCAAAAACTTGAATAGCATCGCAGTACAAACGCGCTTTCAATTGAGCATTTTCAATCAATTCAACAAACAAGTTTACAGCAAGCCGTTTTCTGCGAGTACCCGAAACCTCAAAGCGTTGGGTGACACAACCGAAAAGTATGAGTCGCTTCTTTATGATACACTCAGCACCTCCACTCCGAAAATCAAATATGTCTTTAGTGTAAATCCCCAGAGCAACGACATTACCCCCGACAATTACAATAGCCAAACCAACAACAATACCGTTATTCAATCCCATACCGTAATGCCCTGGTACGCCTACGACGACGGCAGTGCGGAGGGTGGATTTGGTTTGGATTATGCTTTTTTGGGCAATTTGAAAGGACAGTTTGCGATGGATTTTAACGTCATCAAATCAGATTCACTGCGTGGATTGGCTGTGTATTTCAACCAAAGTTTAACCGATGTGAGCGCGAGAAGTTTCAAATTGCGCCTATGGAAAGAAATTAGCCCAGTTGGGAGACCTGACAACCAAGACAAACTCATTTACGAGGTATCAATGGCCCGCCCAATTTACTCGGATTCAATCAACGGATTTTCTTACATCTTTTTTGACTCAGCAATTTACCTCCCTGCCGGCAAATACTATGTAGGATGGTTGCAACAAATGCCTTACGTCTTGAATATTGGTTACGACAACAACTACCGCTACCAAGGCAAAGACCAATCGAACCCCCATTTGTACAGCAATTTGCTCGGCAGTTGGGAATACGCAGGCGGCGACGCCAAAGGAACACCCATGATCAGAATGTTGTTTGGAGAGCGAGTGGAATACGCATTTAGCAATCCAAAAATCAAAAAGCCATCATTGGCTTTGTATCCCAACCCCTGTAAGGATTACATACACCTCAACGGCGACCATACGGAAGGTGCCAAAATAGAAATTTGGGATATTTCCGGGAAATTACACCTGCATGCCGATTACTCAAATCGTATATTTGTGGGAGATTTGATGCCAGGGCACTATTACTTGCGATGCATTGGCAATGACAGACAAATCTCGTATAACCACTTTATCAAGATATGAGTACAGATATTTCCGTAGTTGAATTAAAAAAACGCTTGGATGCGGGCGAAACCATCAACCTGATTGATGTGCGTGAACAACACGAATATGACGAATTCAATTTGGGCGGCGCGTTGATTCCATTGGGCACATTGCCCGGGAAATTGGAAGACCTCGAAGACCTAAAAAATGAAGAAGTCATCGTTCATTGCAGAAGTGGCGCGAGAAGCGGAACCGCAAAAATGTTCCTAACCCAAAGTGGGTTCACCAATGTGAGAAACCTGTTGGGTGGCGTTTTGGATTGGCAAGCCCAATTCGGTCAATAAAAGGTATCAAGGATGCTCAATTCGCGGCATTGGGTTGCAGTCATTGCGATCGCCGGCATTTCGGTGGTTGTGGCTACCATTGTCCAATGCAAAGCGCCAAAAGCTGAATCCACGTTCAGAAACCTCGGGGATTCAGCCACCTATGTGGGAATTCATGCCTGCAAAGGATGTCACTCCGACAAACATGCCACCTTCCTAGAAACCGGCATGGGCATGAGCTTTCACAAAGCGGAAAAACAATATTCCAAAGCGAACTTCGTTGGAATCAAACCCGTTTACGACAAAAAGTTAGACCTTTATTACTTTCCTTATTGGCAGAACGAATCGCTTTACATCCAAGAATTCAGGCTAAAGGGAAGGGACACCATCCACAATCGTCGTGAGAAAATCACCCACATTGTAGGCAGTGGTCAGCACACGAACAGTCACTTTTGGACCGATGGCGAGCATCTCTACCAAGCCCCCCTCACCTTCTACACCCAAAAGGGTATTTGGGATTTACCGCCAGGCTATGAAGAATTCAATACCCGCTTCAACCGTAAAATTGATATCGAATGCATGAGCTGTCACACGGGAATGCCAAAAACCAAAGACGGCTCTGTCAACATCTTCGAAAAACTCCCGCTCGGCATTGACTGTGAACGCTGTCATGGCCCAGGTTCCCTTCATGTTCAAGAAAAATCGAATGGAATGATTGTGGATACCCGAAAACAAACCGATTGGTCTATTGTAAACCCCAAACGACTGCCCTGGAAACTGCAAGTAGACATTTGTCAGCGCTGCCACCTGCAAGGCAATAACGTACTCAAACCCGGAAAGAAATTCACTGATTTTCGTCCAGGCATGCACCTTGATTCGATTTTCACTGTTTACATGCCAACCTACAAGGGCGATGCGGCATTCGTGATGGCCGGACATGCGGAGCGATTCCAAATGAGTGCTTGTTTCAAAAGTTCGAACAAGGGCGATCTCAACAAGTACAATGCCAACATCAATTTCACGTGCATCAACTGCCACAATCCCCACGTGAGCGTGAAGAAGACCAATCAAGACCGATTTAACCAAACCTGTGTAAGTTGCCACCAACCCAAAACCAAGAAAAGCAAGCATGAAGGATGTGGTCTCAGCGCAGCGATGAGAGGATCGAGAACTTGTGTGAATTGCCACATGCCCAGTAGCGATACCCGGGACATTCCCCACGTGAGCATTCACGACCATTACATTTCCAAGACCAACGCGATTAACCCAAGCAAGCCCATCGACATTTCTAAAAAATATGGGCAACCCACCGGACTTCATGCTGTCAATAACGCCAATCCCGGCACAGAGGAACTCTTTCAAGCCTATATCACGTATTTTGAAAAGTTCGATGCCAACGCACTTTACATGAAAGAGGCAAAAAGGATCTTGTCATCGGTTAACGGCGACAACGAACCCAGCTTGGATGTCATTGGATTGGAAGCACAAATCCACTACCTGTACAATCAGCAGGCGTTCAGCGACATGATTGCACTGTGGGAAAACGGTACAAGCCAAGGTCAGCGAGAGGCGCTAATCGGCGATGCATGGACCCAATACAGGATGGCCGTGGCTTATGACAAAAAATCCCCAACCGATTTAACTGAAGACAAAAAGCAGGATGCCAAAGCCATCCAATATTACCGCAATGCCTACGAAGCGATGCCGTTGAACACCGATTTCTTGGCTGAATACACCGGTACTTTGGTGAAGGCACTTCGAACAGAAGAAGCCAAACCCCTCATTTTACATGGATTAAAACACCAGCCCAAACATGAACAGTTGCTAATGAACCTGGGCTATTGTCAGTACCAAGAAAAACAATGGAAATTGGCCATCAGCACCTATGAGAAAGCCCTTGCGCTCAACCCTGAATCGCAAGCAATGTTGAGTCTAATTGACCTATATGTTGCCGTTGGACAGAAAGACAAGGCCAAGGTCTTGTATGAGCGCGCAAAGAAATGGGCTGACCCAAAAATATTGCGAAGTTGGTCGTTCTGAAAGCCTTGAATTTCCACCCATGACCCTGAGAAAATTTGTATTTTTGTAAGGCATGCTAGACAAATTTGGAATTGCGAAGCGAATCGCCCAGGAGTTGCGCGATGGATATTATGTAAACTTAGGCATTGGCATCCCAACCTTGGTAGCCAATTATATCCCGGAGGGTATGGAAGTGGTGTTGCAATCGGAAAATGGATTGTTGGGCATGGGTGCTTTTCCGTTCGAGGGTGAAGAGGATCCTGATTTAATCAATGCTGGCAAGCAAACGGTAACGATGGTTAAAGGCGCGAGCATTTTTGATAGTGCCACCAGTTTTGGTATGATCCGCGCTGGCAAAGTAGATTTGACCGTCCTCGGGGCGATGGAAGTGAGTGATAACGGTGATATTGCCAATTGGAAAATCCCTGGAAAAATGGTCAAAGGCATGGGTGGTGCGATGGATTTGGTGGCATCGGCCAAGAACATCATCGTGGCGATGCAACACACCAACAAAGCATGCGAAAGCAAACTTTTGCCTCAGTGCTCACTCCCCATTACAGGATTGGGTTGTGTAAAAAAAGTAGTCACCGAATTGGGCGTGTTTGACATCACAGAACGCGGCTTTGAACTCCGAGAAATTGCACCCGGTGTAACGATCGACGAAGTAAAAGCAAAAACTTTGGGACGATTGGTGGTGGAAGGCGAGATTAAAACGGTTGCGATTTAATTCGTGCCAACGCAATAACTGAAGCGGGTTGTACCCAATAGTTATACAATCAAACTCTCCGGAGTAGCGGGTACTTCAGACGGTCTTTTGACAATCTCACTCGCCAGTATTGTATTTCTTGTTGTGGGCCTTGGCCTTTTCTTCATGCTTCTTAAAAGCATTCAGGGCGAAGTAAATCGCGGCGAAAACGACCACAGACATGATAATTTCCCAAACAAACAATTCCTGCTTGAATTTATCTTTCGAATGTTCTTGAACGGCTTGAGCGGTAGTGGTTTCCATCGATTATCGTAATCACAAAGATACAATTTTCACCGTGGATGATCTCTTGGATGATGCGGCAATATTTTTTCGATTTGCCCATGGCCGATGTGGTCTAAGCAAAAAATGCATTGTAAATTGCGGGTATGTCAGTAAACCAATACATCGAACAAAACCAAGACCGTTTTCTTAATGAGTTATTTGACTTATTGCGTATCCCAAGCATTAGTGCAGATCCTGCTTATGCCGGAGACGTTCGCAAATGTGCCGAAACTGTGGCAGATCACTTGAGAAAAGTGGGCGCTGAGAATGTGGTATTGGAAGAAACCGCAGGTTATCCCATCGTTTATGGTGAGAAAATCATTGATCCGGCGTTGCCTACGGTGTTGGTTTATGGCCACTACGACGTTCAACCCAGCGTACCCAACGAATTGTGGGACACTCCCCCATTCGAACCCACGGTGCGCGACGGCAAGATATATGCGAGAGGTGCTTGCGACGACAAAGGTCAGTTCTTCATGCATGTGAAAGCGTTTGAGACCATGATGCAGACCCATACTTTGGCATGCAACATCAAGTTCATGATCGAAGGTGAAGAAGAAGTGGGATCCAACAATTTGGGAACCTATTGTAAATCGAACCGGGACAAATTGAAAGCCGATGTAATTTTAATCTCAGACACAGCGCTGATTGCCAATGATATTCCAAGCATCGATGTGGGATTGCGCGGCTTGAGCTATGTAGAAGTTGAAGTGACTGGTCCGCGCATTGACCTTCACTCAGGTGTTTACGGTGGTGCCGTTGCCAACCCCATCAATGCGTTGTGCACCATGATTGCGAGTCTGCACGATGAAAATCGCCACATCACCATTCCAGGATTCTACGACAAAGTATTGGAAGTTTCTGCTGCTGACCGTGAGGCGATGGGCAAGATTCCTTTCGACATCAATGAATATAAAAAGCACCTCGACATCGATGATGTATTGGGTGAAAAGGGATTTTCTACCATTGAAAGAACCGGCATCCGTCCTACACTCGATGTGAACGGTATCTGGGGTGGCTACATTGGTGAAGGTGCCAAAACCGTGTTGCCTAGCAAAGCCTATGCGAAGATTTCGATGCGATTGGTACCCAACCAAATTAGCGACGAGATCACTGAAATGTTCCAAAAACACTTCGAGAGCATCGCTCCTGCCGGTGTAAAAGTGAAGGTTACCCCACATCACGGTGGTGAGCCCGTGGTTACACCCACAGACTCAATCCCATACAAAGCTGCTGCCTTGGCGATGAAAGAAACCTTTGGCATCGACCCCATCCCTACCAGAGGCGGTGGCAGTATTCCCATTGTTGCGTTGTTTGAAAAGGAATTAAAAACCAAAACCGTATTGATGGGCTTTGGCTTGGATTCCGACGCCATTCACTCGCCCAACGAGCATTATGGCATATTCAACTACTTCAAAGGCATTGAAACCATTCCTCAGTTCTTCAAACACTTCGCTGCGCTGAATCAATAATGGCATTGTTACAAGGCCCAGTTTATGAAGCATATCGCACGGAGTTACTCAAGCGGTACAAGCACTTATTGCGAAGCCTTGGTAAAAACATTCCCAAAGAAAAGATAAAACTGGTTCGCGATGCCTTTGACATGGCTGCGCGAGCCCACGAAGGCACCGTTCGGAAAAGCGGTGAGCCATACATTTTCCATCCCTTGGCGGTGGCAGAAATTGCTGTGTCTGAATTGGGATTGGGCGCAACTTCTGTGGTCTGTGCCCTACTGCATGATGTGGTTGAAGATACCGACATCACCCTGGAGGATATTGAGCATCGCTTTGGTAAAGATGTTGCCAATATCATCGATGGATTAACCAAAATTTCCACGGTATTTGAAAACGTAGACAAGGACCACAGCATCCAAGCCGAGAACTTCAAGAAGATGTTACTCACCTTGGGTGATGATTTGAAGGTGATATTGATCAAACTCTGTGACCGTTTGCACAACATGCGCACATTGGGATCCGTATCGGAAAATACGAAACTAAAAATCGCATCGGAAACCCTGTTCATTTATGCGCCTTTGGCCCACAGATTGGGATTAAACGCAGTGAAAACCGAGATGGAGGACTTGTCCCTCAAGTTCACCAATCCCACCCTGTACCGCGAAATCTCAGATAAACTGGCAGAAACGAAAAATGTAAGGCAGCGATATGTCAAAGAGTTTATCGACCCCCTAAAAAACGAACTTGAATTATCCGGGCTCAACATTGTCGAAATCAAGGGCCGACCCAAGAGCATCTACAGTATCGTCAAAAAAATGGAAAAACAACAAATTCCATTTGAGGAAGTCTATGATGCTTTCGCGATTCGCGTCATTGTGGATTCGCCGCTGTTTCTCGAAAAAGCAGATTGTTGGCGGGTATATAGCATTGTATCGGACATGTACCGCTCGCACACCAACCGTTTGAGGGATTGGTTAAGTCATCCCAAAAGCAATGGTTACAGTGCATTGCACACCACTGTATTGGGTCCGAAAGGCCGTTGGGTGGAAGTCCAAATCCGTTCAAAGCGTATGGACGATATCGCAGAGCGAGGATTGGCAGCCCATTGGCGCTACAAATCGGGAGGGAAATCCGTTTCTACGCCCCAGGACATGGCCTTCGACAACTGGTTGGATGCGGTGAAAGAGACATTATCGAACAGCGACTTAAGTGCTTTGGATTTGGTGAGTGAATTCCGAACAAGTCTTTTGGGTGAGGAGATTTACATTTTTACCCCCAAGGGCGATGTCAAAGCTTTGCCAGCGGGGTCAACCGCATTGGATTTCGCATTCGCCATCCACACCGAGTTGGGAAAACGAACATTGGGTGCTAAAGTCAATAGCAAGCTGGTTTCAATACAGTCTTCGCTGAAGAACGGAGACATCGTGGAAATTCTAACAACGAGCAAAAACCGGGTTACACGAGATTGGTTGGATGTTGCCAAAACAGCACGGGCAAAGTCAAAAATTCGCGAAGCACTAAAGGCCGAAAGAACAAAGAAAGCCGCACAGGGCCGGCTGCTGTTGGAGCGATTGTTCCGCAAACACCAGCTTCAGTTCACCGATAGCAATATCAAAAAACTCATGCACCATTTCAAATACCAAGTGGGCGCGGAGTTTTTACACAGTGTTGCTGAAGGACAAATTCGTTTGAACCGCGAATTGCTATTGAAAATCGTCTTGAAGAAAACCGTTGAGCCCAGCGAGCAAGCAGAGACATTGCCCAACAAAGCGAATTCAACGGCTGCGAATAAGCGGAAGAAATCAGACCAAATCATCATTGGCGATGATTATGAAATGCCTTACGCCCTATCCAAATGCTGTCATCCAGTTCCTGGAGATCCCATTTTTGGTTTTATCACTGTGGGCGAAGGGGTAAAGATTCACCGGACCACATGTCCGAACGCCACCCGCCTTATGAGTCAATACGGGTATCGCATTATTCCTGCACAATGGCGGGGCGATGGGTACCAAAAAGCATTTGACACGGCCATTGCAGTGCGGGGGATCGACGATGTGGGCATAGTAAGTAGAATAACGGATATTATTTCCAAGGACATGGAAGTAAACATGAAGAGTATCAATATTTCGAGTAACGAAGACGGCACATTTGGTGGTAAGATTGAGGTAATGATCTATGATTTATTGCACTTGGAGCAGTTGATTGCGAAAATCAAAGCGACCCATAAGTATATCGAGGTGATGCGCGAGGATTAGAAGCCCTTCTTGAGACGAAACCAGCAACTGGAACCCATTAACATAAAAAAAGGCGAACCTTTGGTTCGCCTTTTTCAGTTGTATAAAATTTTTCTTATCCTTCCAGAGCAGCAACACCACCCACGATTTCAGAAATCTCTCGGGTAATGGCAGCCTGACGGGCTTGGTTGTATGCCAATCGCAACGCACGCAACAAATCGCCGGCGTTCTCCGTTGCCTTATCCATTGCAACCATACGAGCACCATGCTCTGAGGCCAATGAATCCAACAACGCGCGATAAAACAATGTATTCAAACTACGGGGAATCAAATCCTCCAAAATTGCAACCTTACCAGGCTCAAACAAATAATCATTGTTCGTCTGGCTCGCTTCGCTCGCAGACGCCGCAATTGGCAACAACTGCTCGTTCACCAAAATCTGTGTCGCTGCATTCTTGAATTTGTTGTAAACCACCTCTACGCGATCATACTCACCAGCCAAGAATTGGTTGATTACACCTTGCATGGCTTCAAACGCTGTTTCAGAAGTTGTATTCTGCGTTAGATTCACACGCTCCAAGTTTACTTCATATCCAAAACGCTTCAATGCCTCTCCACCCTTCTTGCCAATACACATCAACGTTACATTACCCGCTTTGTGTGCATCCCGATAATCGGTGTCCAACAATACCTTTACGCGTTTTACCACGTTGGCGTTGAAAGCACCACACAAACCGCGATCGCTGGTAATCACCAACAAAAGCACTTTTTTGGCTTCACGGGCTTCAAAATATCCGGCCAAACGATCATCTTCCGTGCTATCCTTCAAATTGCCCATGATGCCTTGCAACTTTTCTGCGTAAGGACGCATACGTACAATGGCTTCACTTGCCTTGCGCAACTTGGTCGCAGATACCAATTTCATGGCTTTGGTGATCTGCTGGGTACTGATGGTCGACGATATCCGGGCGCGAATTTCCTTCTGATTGGCCATGGTATTGGTTTAAGCTGCGTAATTCTTAGCGATTTCAGTGCAAGCAGCATTCAACACAGCTTTCACCGCATCATCGATAACCCCTTTGCGCAATGCTTCCAAGGTATCTTTGTGCTTTGCATCCAAGTATTCCAAATAAGATGCTTCAAATTCGCGAATCTTGTTTACTGGAACGCTTCTCAACAAATTCGAAGTTCCCAAGTGGATGATGGCAATCTGCTTCTCTACAGTCACAGGGCTAAATTGAGGCTGCTTCAAAATTTCCACGTTGCGCGATCCTTTTTCCAATACCGATTTTGTGGCGGCATCCAAATCAGAACCAAACTTTGCAAACGCTTCCAATTCGCGGTACTGCGCTTGGTCAAGCTTCAATGTACCAGCAACTTTCTTCATGGATTTGATCTGCGCATTACCTCCTACACGAGATACCGAAATACCCACGTTGATCGCTGGACGAATACCTGAGTTAAACAAGTTCGACTCCAAGAAAATCTGTCCGTCAGTAATTGAAATTACGTTGGTAGGAATATATGCAGATACGTCACCCGCTTGCGTTTCGATGATTGGCAACGCTGTCAAAGACCCGCCACCCTTCACCTTGCCTTGCAAGCTATCGGGCAAATCGTTCATGTTACAAGTAATATGATCTGAAGAGTTCAATTTACAAGCGCGCTCCAACAAGCGACTGTGCAAATAGAATACATCTCCAGGGTATGCTTCACGTCCGGGAGGACGACGCAACAACAATGAAACCTCACGATAAGCAACGGCCTGCTTTGACAAATCGTCATAAACAACCAATGCGGGCAATCCCAAATCGCGGAAATACTCACCAATTGCGCAACCAGCCATCGGTGCAAAGAACTGCAAAGGTGCAGGTGCAGAAGCAGCCGCAGTAACAACAACGGTGTAGGCCATCGCGCCACTATCTTCCAATGACTTCACTACTTGCTTCACGGTAGACTCTTTCTGTCCGCAAGCAACATAGATACAATATACTGGATTTCCTTTTTCGTAGAATTCTTTCTGGTTGATGATGGCATCCAATGCAATGGCAGTTTTACCTGTCTGACGGTCACCAATGATCAACTCACGCTGACCACGACCAATTGGAATCATGGCATCAATCGCTTTGATACCTGTTTGCAAGGGCTCAGTTACTGGCTCACGGAACAATACACCAGGGGCTTTACGCTCCAAGGGCATCTCGTACAATTCACCAGGGATAGGACCTTTACCATCAACAGGCTCACCCAAGGTATTGATTACACGACCCAACAAACCGTGACCGGCCTTGATCGATGCAATTTTACCTGTGCGCTTTACTTTGTCGCCTTCTTTGATTTCACCGCTGCTACCCATCAATACGGCACCAACGTTGTCTTCTTCAAGGTTCAAAGCCACTGCGCGAACGCCGTTGCTGAATTCAACAAGTTCACCATATTGTACGCCCAAAAGGCCGTAGATACGGGCAATACCGTCACCCACTTGGAGTACGGTACCTACTTCTTCTAAACTCGCAGCGGTATTAAAACCAGAGATTTGGTCTTTCAATATGCTGGAAATTTCGTCGGGTCTAATATTTGACATAACAGTTTTTTATGCGATTTGAAGGTCTTTTTTCAATTTGATAATTTGGTTTGAGATGGTAGCATCATAAATTTTACCATCAAAAACGATGTTCATCCCTCCTATCACGGAAGGATCGATGCACTGTTTCAACACTACATCATTGGCACCCGAAGTCTGTGCCACATATTTTTTTACCGCATCCAGTGCTTGTTCACTCAAAGCAACTGCTGAAGTTACTTCAGCCGTGGTGATGCCCTTGTGTTTGTTAAACAACACCATGAACTCAGCGGTCATTGCAGGGATGAATGACTCGCGATTTTTGTCGGTCATCAACATCATCAACTGCTTGGACAAATCAGAACAGGAGGTAAAAATTTTGGCGAGCGCGTCTTTCTTCACCCCTTTTCTTAACATGGGGCTATTCAAAAACACAATCAAGTCTTGGCTGTCGGCACAAGCTGTTTGTATGGTCAATACATCCGCTACAACCGCATCCAAGGATTTGTCTTCCAGCGCCTTTTCGAAAAGGGCTTTGGCGTAGCGACGGGCAATTCTAATTTCTGACATACAACGCGCGCTGAATTAGTTCAATTGTGAAAGTTGTTTTTCGATGATGGCTTGTTGTGCTTGGTTGTTTTCCAACTGTTGTTGCATCAATTTCTCAGCAATTTGAACAGAAAGAACAGAAACCTCACGCTTCAATTCATCGATGGCCGCAGCCTTTTGCTTTTCAATTTCGTCTTGCGCACGGGTCAACAACTTTTTGGCTTCTTCGTCGGCTACCGCTTTGGCGTCACCCACAATTTTGTCACGCATTTCACGCGCTTCTTTTAACAAAGCGTCACGCTCTTTGCGGGCTTCTGCCAACAAAGACTCGTTTTCACCTTGCAAACGAATCATGTCGGCCTTGGTTTTCTCGGCCAACGACAATGAATCCTCAATGGTTTGTTCACGCTCGCGAATCGATTCCAAGATCGGTTTCCAAGCAAATTTTTTCAAGATTACCAGTAACAAACTAAATGTTACTAGCATCCAAAATACCAGTCCTATGGCAGGTGTAACTAACTGCATTTTTTTCGTTTTTTAAATAAAGGGATTGGGTCGGATGACCCAATCCCGTGGTTTTTTTACAAAAACAGAATCAACAAACAAACAACGATCGCGAAGAATACAGCACCCTCAATAAGAGCTGCAGCCACAATCATGTTTGCACGGATATCGCCTACTGATTCTGGTTGGCGTGCGATAGATTCCATCGCGCTACCACCGATACGACCGATACCGATACCGGCACCAATTGCTGACAAACCAGCGCCAATAGCGGCACCCATTTTGCTGTACGCAGCGGCTGAATTGTCAACTGCTGCTTGAAGGAGAGTGTTCATGAGACTCATAATTATTTGGTTGTTTTTTTATTTGGTTGATTGATTGTTTAGTGATGATGTTCTTCTACGGCCATTCCAATGTAAATCGCACTCAGCAGTGTAAATACGAACGCTTGCAAGAAAGCTACTAGCATTTCCAACAATCCCATAAACACAGTGAACGCCACGCTTAACGGACTTACAGCATATCCCAAACCTTGGTTCATTGCACCAAAGATGAAAATCAAACTGAAAAAGCCTAAGATGATAATATGTCCTGCAGTGATGTTGGCGAACAAACGCAACATCAATACAAAAGGTTTCAATACTACGCCCAAAACTTCAATTGGAATGATGATAACATACATCCAAACTGGCACGTCGGGTAAGAAGATGTGCTTCCAATAGTATTTGTTGCCATTCAAATTCACAGTTAGGAAAATCACCAAAGCCAAAACCATGGTGATGGCAATGTTACCTGTTACGTTGGCTCCTCCTGGAAAAATAGGAATCAAACCAAACACGTTGTTTACGAAAATGAAACTAAACACCGTCAACAACAATGGCATGAACTTGTCAGTTTTGTGTCCGATCGACGGCTTTGCCACATCATCGCGAATGAAGAGAATCAAAGGCTCTACCAAGTTGTGGAAACCTTTTGGCGCTTTTCCTTTGTTGCGCTTGTAAGCATTGGCCATTCCAATTGCAATGAACAAGATTGTTAACACCGCAATGAGCATCGCCACAACATTCTTGGTCAATGAAATATCATAAATGGCTTCGGTATTGCTCGCGTCGTCCCAAACTACTTTGCCTTCTTCGTTCAAACGAAAACCTTCATAGGCAGCATGACCATGTTCAAAGTGAGAAGATGAGAATAAAGTAATCCCTTTTGATGCTGTGTAGATAATTACTGGCAATGGAATGCTCACTGAACCATGTCCCTCACCCCACAAATGCCAATCGTGTGCATCTGCGATGTGATCCATGATCATTTTACCGGGTGCGAATTTTTCTGATTCGTGCGACTCACCTTCGGCACCATGTGCATCGGCATGAGATTCGGTAGCATGAACATCTGCATTGTTGTGCGATTCAATGGCAACATCATGGTTAGATGTTGTTGATGTCCCAACCTCTTTGCTGGCCACTTTATCGTGACTCGCCCAAGCTGAAACTGCAAAAAACGCTAAAAAAACCGCCGTAACGAAACTTTTCCGGTGAGTGGATGTAGTGAAGATTGTAGAAAAATCAGGCATTTTCTTTTTGTGGCCCATTATTTGAATCGGGGCGCAAATTACTACGCTTTTCGGACATTTCAAACAACAAAAACAAAAGAAAATACAAGCAATAGGCAGAAGCGAATACCAAATCTGCTTTTCCTCTGTTTATGAGTGTGATTAACAAGAAGGTAAGAACCGCCAAAAGCCTGAGCATACTTGATGTCATCGCCCTTCTCACCCATTGATTGGGATTTGACACGCTGGATTTGCTTACATAATATCGGAGCGACCAAAAAATAATAACCAGATATAGCAAACCCACATAGGCGTCTGTAGGCACGGCCACTTTCTTGCTTACCCAGTCGGCCAGTAAGGTGCTCAAGGCCATCATTAACCCCAACCCCACGATTTTGATATTGTACTCTCTCACGCTAAAATTTTTTCAAAATTACATACAAACTAGCGCCAACGCCCAACAAAGCACCAAAAAAGGTTCCCACGGGAAAAGAGAGCGGCCATTGGCGGTCGATCCAACGACCCACAAATACAAACAGTACCACAGTGGCAATCATTTCGAAAGCCACACCGGTGTATTTACCCCATTCCCGCATGAAAATTTATTTTGTAGGACTTCCCGCAGCCGCAGGAGGAACACTCACCGCCACGTTCATCGTACAACGGCCATTGAATTGCGCACCTGCCTCAATCACCATTTTGTTGGTAATGATGTCTCCATCTATCTTGGCGGATGGCTTCAGCTCTAACACATTCTTCACCGTTAAGTTCCCTTTAATATGTCCCGCCACAGTTGCAGAATCCGCTTCAATGTTACCAAGTATTTTACCCGTACCGCCAATCACGAGGCGCTGACCAACTTTTACATTGCCCTCAATGGCACCATCCACCCGAAAATCGCCATTCGAAATCAAGTCGCCCGTGATCCGGGTTCCCTGACCGATGATATTCAAAATGCCCTGAGACTGAATCGCCTTTTCGTTTTTGTTGGTATTGGATTGAAACATTGCCATAATAGTAAGGTTAACGGTAATTACAAATATAAGAAAATCACCGCGGATTTAAAAGCAAAATCGAGGACCCCTACTCTATTATACTCTGCACAAAAAATCGAGGGGCTCGCTCACTTTTCGGGCTTGGCAGTTGGCCTGGCCGATGTTGAATCCAATTGTTCTTCTTTGCCCTCGAGGATGGCGTTCAATACTTCTTGCTTGCTGCGCTGTACCTTCAATTTGCGGCTCATGTCTTCGATCCGCTGATTGAGCATCAAGATTTCTTTTCTACTCTCCTTGGTTACCGCGTTGGGCAAAATCGCACGCATCGGCGTGTATGAAAGCAATAACAAAACAATCACCGTAAACGCCAACAAGAGACTCGAAAACAGCATCAACACATTCATGGGTGTGAGCCTTACAGAAAAAACTTCCGCAAAAGTTGTGTCGTTTATTAACACAAAACGATGTTTGTTCCGAAGATTGGCGATAATTTTGCGTCGGCGTGAGGTTTTGGACATTTTTAGCGATTGGGTCAATAAAAAACCAAAAATAGCGTTTTAAACAACACAAAAGCAATGCGCGTGGCACGGAAAAATCTCATTTTTACAGCATTGGTGGGCTGCACTGCATTCTTCAGTGGCTGTAGCAATGAAGCCTCGTGGACGTACAAAGCGTGGCACAACACCCTAGCGCATTACAATACCTTCTTCAACGCAGAACAAAAGTGGCTGGAAACCATGGAACTGACGCGGGAAGGATTCAAAGACGATTTTAGAAAACCCATTGTCCTTTTCAATTACGGTAGCATCGATGCGCTGAAAGGAAATGCCAGCGCGATGGATGAGGTCATCAAAAAGGCATCCACCATGATCGACAAGCATCCAAAAAGTCGATGGGTTGACGATGCTTACTTACTGAATGGCAAAGCCTATTTTCTGAAAGGGGAAATCAGTGCGGCCATCGATTTGTTTGAGTATGTAAATGGTCACTTTACCGAGCCCGAAATCAAATTCGGTTCCCAGCTTTGGATTGCACGCTGTCTTTCAATCAAAGGGCGGAACATCGATGCGGAAGTGTTGGTGCAAAACATCTTGAAAGACCCCGAGTTCCCAATTTCCTTGCAGGGCGACGCCCAATGGGTATACGGTTCCCTTCAATTCGCCTTGGGCAAATACCAGCAAGCGAAGGAGCCATTGGAAAAAGCGTTACAAGCGACCCACTACAGGATGGACAAATACCGTCTGCATTTTGCACTGGGTCAGTGTTACCAATTCACCAAGGAGTACGACAAAGCAGAAGCACATTACGGTGTGATATCGCGATTCAACCCACCGTATGAATTGGCGTTTGCCGCGAGAATGGCACAGGTAGACATTCTATCAGCCAAGCAAGAGAATTATGCAAAAGCGAACAAAGTATTGCAAAAAATGCTGAAAGACGACAAGAACATTGATTTCTTGGGGCAGATTTATGTCAACATGGGTAACAATGAATTGAAGGCACAAAACTTCCCCATGGCATTCAAGCGTTTCAATCAGGCGATACAATTATCAACCAACAACGAACACAGAACCAATGCTTATCTGGCATTGGGAGACCATTTTTTCTCAAAACGCCAGTTTCAAAACGCGGCCATTTACTACGATTCCGCCAACGCAATCATTGATAAATCTCACCCCAATTTCGACGCGATTGTTCAGAAAAACGACATCCTAAGCGATCTGCTCAAGGAGGTCATGACCGTCTACAACAACGACAGTTTGTTGCGCATGGCCAAAGACCCAAAGTGGCGCGCTGAAAAAATTGCTGAAGCCATTGACAGGGAAAAGAAAGCCGCAGAAGCCGCACAAAAAGCCCAAGAGTTGGCACAGGCCAAAAAAGACAACAGCGGCATGCCGCCAATCGGTGGCAGTGGTATGGGAGGTATGGGCGGTATGGGTGGTGGCGATATGCAATCGATGAGCAGTGGGAATGCCTCTTTCCCTTTTTACAATGCACTGAACCGAAGCAAAAGTGCCCAAGAATTTGAGAAAACCTGGGGCAAGAGAGAAAATCGGGATTATTGGAAATACGCAGCCAAAAAAGTCATCGCAGAGGAGCCCGAATCCGAAACAAAAGACAGTGCTGCAAAAAGCAATAAGCAGACGGCAACGAAGGAAAAAGACTCAGTGGTAAACGAGATCCCCGCCAACATTGCGGAGAATGAAAAGAAATTTTATGCCCAATTACCATTGACCGAGAAAGCCCAGAAGCAATCGTTGATGGCCATTGAAAAAGCGCTGTTCGACGGGGCGAAAATCTACCAGGACCGATTGCAAGAGTATCCGGAAGCCATTCGCTTGTTCAAAGAATTGGTGGAGCGTTTCCCATTCAGTGAAAACGTACCCCAAGCGCTCTATGAATTGATCAAGGTCAACAGATTGACCGGAGATTATACACAAGCAGACCAATGGAAATCCAAACTGCTCACCAATCACCCCAAGAGTGTGTACGTTCGCATGTTGGAAACGGGCGGATCCTTGAGCGATGTCGCCAAAAACAATTCTGGGAATCAAACCATTGACAGCTTATTCAATGAAATGCTCACTGCCTATCAAGTGGGAGATTTCGGCAAGGCCTTAGAAATCAAACTGCTAACCGATAAAAACTACGCAGGAAATCAACTTCAGACCAAATTTGACTACCTACAAGCCATCTGCTACATCAAATCGAGCAACACCGAAAAAGGCATTGAATTGCTTCAACAACTGGCCGTTGATTACCCCGGAACCGATATTGCGCTGAAGGCCCAAGAAATCATTGAAGCCAACGATCGTCTAAAAGCCCAAGCCAAGGCAGCCTCTGCACCTGTCACTGCCGCTGGCCAATCCTTTCAAGCGGCGAAGCCCTCAGAAACCATCGACTGTATTTTTACATTTCCCAAAGGCGCCAACACCAACATGATTCGTGCCGCGCTGAGCGATTTCGCCAAAAAACAGTTTGCATTTGAAAACCTGTTGGTGAACACGAGCACGGCAATCGGCAGCAACAATGTGATTCGCATTTCGCAATTTCCCAAGGCGGAGGTGGCCAAAGAATTTGTGAATTTCTTGTCTAAATCAACCAGTTATTTTGCTGAAAAAGGACTCTACGAATACGAAGCAATGTGGATAAGTGAGTCAAACTACTTGTTGCTCACACAACTTCTCGACCTCAATGGTTACCGGATTTTTTACGAAAACCAGTAATCGGTAAGCACGCCAATTCTGCTGTAAAAAACTGCGTATATTCGCATTGAAATCATGGCAGCACCCGAGTTTAAATTTTCATTCATTAAGCGCTTTTGGCAAATCTTGATTGGTGGCACAATCACCGTTTTTTTATTGTTCTTTTTGGTGACGTTTGGATTGTTTGGCGACATGCCTGACGTAGAAGACCTTGAGAATCCAAAGAATGCCTTGAGTTCCGAAATTTTGGGTGATGACGGCACATTGATTGGTAGCTTTTACTTGGAAAACCGCATAAATACGGCACACAAAGACATCGCACCTTGTGTTTTTCAAGCGTTGGAAGCCACAGAAGATGTGCGTTTTCGCTCCCATTCAGGCATTGATGTTCGTGGCACAATCAGGGCTGTGGCCGCTTTGGGACAGGATGGCGGAGCATCTACCCTTACGCAACAGTTGTCTGAAAATTTGTTTTATCGCTTTCAAAAACCATCGACCAAAATTGGTATGGTCATGCAAAAATTCAAAGAATGGGTCATCGCGGTAGAATTGGAAAGACGTTACACAAAAAATGAAATCATCACCATGTACCTCAACACGGTGCCATTCTCGGGAATTTCATTTGGTATTGAGTCCGCATCCAAAGAATTCTTCAATAAAAAGCCCAAGGATTTAAAAATTGAGGAAGCTGCGGTACTCATCGGAATGTTGAAAGCAAATCACCGTTACAACCCCAAGTTCAATCCCGACAAATCGCTCTCACGCAGAAATACGGTACTTGAGCAAATGAACAAATACAACTTCTTGTCCGACGACAGTGTTGAATTGCTCAAAAGCATCCCCATCAAAATCAATTACCGGAGCGCCGAGATGGATGGTATGGCCCAATATTTCAAATATTACTTGGGAGAATACTTGAAACCCTGGTGCAAAGAGCGCGGAATTGACCTCTATCGCAGCGGGTTGAAGATCTACACCACGCTGAATCCCAAATTGCAGCAATATGCCGAGAAAGCGGTGCAAACCCACATGCCCGACTTGCAATCGCAATTCAACAAAAGTTGGGGACAGGAAAAACCCTGGCGATATGTCACCACGCGGGCAGTCATTCCTGGTTTCATTGAAAGTGCCCTGAAACGAACCGATCGTTACAAAGCATTGGCCGAAGAAATGGGTGATGATTCGGCGAAAATCATTCGTGAGTTAAAAAAGCCGATCAAAATGACCGTCTTCAGTTGGCGTGGAGATATCGATACGTTGATGTCGCCCTACGACAGCATGGCTTACATCAAAAAAGTACTGATGGCAGGCTTCATTGCCGTTCAACCCGAAACAGGCCATGTAAAGGCTTGGGTGGGCGGAATCAATCACAAATTTTTCAAATTCGACCACGTTAACAAGCGCGCGAGGAGACAGGTTGGGTCTACATTTAAGCCGATTGTATACGCAACAGCGATCGACATCAACCAAATGACACCTTGCACGGAATTCCCGCGGGAGCGCACGGTTTTCGTAAGCAATGGCGAAGAATGGAGTCCGCGGAATGCCGATGGTAAGTCGGGCGGTGTTTGGACGATGACACGTGGCTTGGCACTTTCCGACAACCTAATTACTGCGCAGGTCATGAAAAGTTTGGGTGAAGACGCACCGGAAATTGTGGTAAAATTTGCAGAACGGGTTGGTATCGAGGAAAACCGCATACCAAAAGTCCCTTCGATTTGCCTGGGCACCATGGAATTATCGCCCTTTGAAATGGCCAGTGCGTATTCCGCTTTTGCCAATAATGGATTGTGGGTAGAACCTTCATTCCTGTTGCGCATCGAAGACAAAAATGGCAACGTGTTGGAAGAATTCAATCAGCCCAAAACCGACCAAGTACTGAGTGCGGGCAAGGCTTACATGATGTTCAGAATGTTGGAGAATGTGGTGAATGGAGGTACGGGCAGCCGAATTCGCGGCGGAAAGTTTGCCATTGAAGGACACATTGCAGGAAAAACAGGTACGACCCAGGGTTCTGCCGATGGTTGGTTCATGGGTTTGACAAAGAACTTGGTATGCGCCACTTGGGTGGGTGCAGATGATCCAACGGTGCGGATTCGTGGCTCACTGATTGGGCAGGGATCCAACATGAGCCTGCCGATTTACGCTTACTTCCTGAAGGCTGCGCTTGCCGATAAATCAACAGGTATCGTCACAGATGCACTGGACATGCCTGAGGGATTTGACGCCAGCATATTGGATTGTAGTCGGCGAGCCGAAGCCGCAACCCAACAATCACCGGCAAATATTCCCGGACTCGGCGAATAAGTTGCTTTTGTTAAATTGATTCATTATATTTGCACCCCTTAAAAAGTAAAAAATCTCATGAAACCCGATATTCATCCTTCAAATTATCGCAAAGTTGTATTTAAAGACATGAGCTGCGACCACAGTTTCTTGGTGCACAGCTGTGTTAACACCAAAGAAACCATTGTATGGGAAGATGGCAACGAGTATCCGTTGTACAAATTGGAAATTTCTTCCATGTCTCACCCCTTCTACACTGGCAAGCAAAATTTGATCGACACTGCGGGACGTATCGACAAGTTCATGAAGCGTTACAACAAGAAGTAATTCTTGTCGCTCAAACATTGAAATCCTCAAAAAGCCAACCCACAGGGTTGGCTTTTTTGTTTTTGCTGTAAATTTGTTTCATGATCTTACAGTTCATCGAACCCGAAAACATAGCCAACCTCTATCCGCTCACACTCACACGTCCGGCGGCTGACCTTCGCTGTGGCATTCTGACCATTGCAGAAAAGTGGATGCATGACCTCGGGGTTCAACAGACTGAAACTGGTTTCATCACCCGTGATTACCTGCAGGGCGCCGGCAGCCCCTACCCTCGCCTCGGCGCGGGCGATGCATGTTTGTTCATCAATGGCTCAGCGCTACCCAACCCCAATTGGGTCCAAGCCATCCATCAGCTACCCATCGGACATGCGTTGTCACACGCAGGAAAGGTGGTTGCGTATCGCGGCAATAGCCCATCCGACAAACCTTCTCAAATTTCTGTCCTGGAAGATTCAATTGACTGGATTGACAGGCCTTATCACATTTTCGCACTCAACGGAAAGGAAATCATACAAGATTTTGCGAGAATAACCGGAGGTAGAAGTTCTGCACCCTTGTCGGATAGCAACCGAACCATCGGCGATTTCCCCATTTTTTTGGAAGAAGGCGCCAAGGTAGAATGTTGCACATTGAATAGCACTGAGGGGCCGATCTATATTGGAAAAAATGCAGAAATCATGGAAGGGTCGCTCGTTCGCGGTCCGCTGGCACTATGCGAAGGCGCAGTGCTTAAAATGGGCAGCAAGGTATATAGCGCAACCACATTGGGTCCCTATAGCGTTGCGGGGGGAGAAATTTCCAACGTGGTTTTCTGGGGTTACAGCAACAAAGGCCACGATGGATTCTTGGGTAACGCCGTTTTGGGTCAGTGGTGCAATATCGGCGCCGACACCAATGCATCAAACTTGAAGAACACTTACGACGAAGTAAAAGTTTGGAACTATGCTTCAGGGCGATTTGACCGCAGTGGTCAGCAGTTTTGTGGTTTGATAATGGGCGATCACAGCAAATGTGGCATCAACACAATGTTCAATACCGGCACCGTTGTGGGCGTGGGCTGCAATTTGTATGGCGCGGGCTTCCCGAGGCAGTTCGTGCCTGATTTTAGTTGGGGCGGTGCGCAAGGATTTGTCACACACAAATTGGATGCAGTACACAAAACGGCAAGTTTGGTGATGCCACGCAGAAAACGGACCTATGGCGATTTTGAAAAAAGCGTCATGGAGGCAGTTTTTGCGATTACTGAGCCGCTTCGCGGCGAAGGTTAATTCGCACATTCAAGAACATACCCAAAAGCACCATCCCCATCCCTGCGTATTGCAACCATTGGTATTGTTCATCGAACAAGAACACGCCAAAACCAGCTCCCCAGATGATGCCAGCGTAACTGATGGCTGAAACATTCGACGCCTTATCCGATTGGTATGCCCTCGTCATAAAGAATTGACCAAATTGCGTTGTAACCCCTGTCATGAGCAACCAAAACCATTCGATTCCCACCGGCATGCGCCAAGATTCATCGAAGAATAGATAGGCCATGAGCGACAACGGGAGTGTTATCAAAGGAAAGTAAAACACCACTACATTGGGATTTTCCAGATTCTTCAAACGTCGGATCGTGTTATAGGCAAACGCAGAGAACAACGCTCCACCCAATCCAGCCAAAACGCCGGCCCATGTTACTTCATTCGATACCCCATTCACCACAACAACACCCGCCATACAAACGCCAAAGAACACATAGCTCAATGGATGATTTTTTTCATCCCCCAAGGCCACTGCAACCAGCGTTGTGAGTATGGGTGATAGGTAGTGTATGACGATGGCATTGCCCAAGGGCATTACTTGCAGGGTATAGAAATAGCAAAACAAGCCAATGGATCCAAACAAACCCCGCATCGCCAATAATTTTGGATTTTTACCCCATGGGGATTGCTGTAATTGAAACAATATACCCAAACTGAGTACTATTTGAACCACAGCACGAAAGAAGACCACTTCTGAAACTGGCATGTCATGAACAAACTTCACAGAAACGTTCATCAGGCCGAAAGACAGCGAAGCCAACAACATCAACCAGACTCCGCGCGACAATTTCATGGTGCAAAGATACTTGAATTCAATGGGCAACATTTCCCATCATCCGGCATGAAGCTACCACTAAAACAAAAAGGACCTTTCGGCCCTTTTTGTTGCTAATCTATACGAAATGAAATTCGAATGGATTCAATATTACAGCGCGGCATTCATACTACGCACCGCGGCGGCACTCTTTTCAAATTCCGCTTTCTCGGCATCGTTCAAATTCAACGAAACGATACGCTCCCAACCATTTTTTCCCAAAATCACAGGAACACCAATGCAGATATCAGACTGACCATATTCGCCATCGAGCGATACACAGCACGGCATCATTTTCTTTTGATCACAAACAATGCTCTGAACCAACACACTCACCGCGGCGCCTGGAGCATACCACGCACTGGTACCCAACATGCCGGTCAATGTAGCACCACCCACCATGGTATCCGCTTTTACCTTTGCCAATACTTCATCAGACAGATACTCAGTCACTGGAACTCCTTTGTAAGAGGCAAAACGGGTCAAAGGAATCATGGTTGTATCGCCATGCCCACCAATAACCATTCCGTCTACATCAGATGCAGGACATCCCAACGCCGTAGACAAGTAGTATTTGAAGCGGGCCGAATCCAAGGCTCCACCCATACCGATGATGCGATTCTTTGGCAAACCAGAGGTGGTCTTTGCAAGATAGGTCATGGTGTCCATGGGGTTACTTACAATCACAAAAATAGCATTGGGCGAATGCACCAAGCAATTCTCCATAACCGTTTTCACAATACCCGCATTGATCCCAATTAACTCTTCACGGGTCATTCCGGGCTTGCGGGGAATTCCACTTGTAATCACAACAACATCACTACCGGCGGTCTTGCTATAATCATTTGTGCTACCTGAAATACGCGTGTCAAAACCATTCAGGGCAGCCGTTTGCATCAAATCCAATGCCTTGCCTTCGGCAAAGTTCTCTTTGATATCCAACAACACAACTTCTGCTGCGAAATTTTTGATTGCGATGTACTCCGCGCAGCTTGCGCCCACGTTTCCTGCTCCGATAACACTAATTTTACTCATGGCGTATTGATTTTGATTTTGGTAGCGCGAATTTACAAAAACAATTCTAGCGATTTGCGAAAATTCCAACTCAGTTACATATATCTAAAAAAATACCATCCAACTGACTTACATTTGTATAATTTTTAAAAACCAACCAAAAAACAATCGTGAAAAACAAGTACGTTGATCTAATTAACCAAACTTTTTACTTCCCCACGGAAGAGTTCAAGCTTGACAGCAACGACAACCTTGAATTCCATGGCATCCCCATGATGGATCTCATCGAACAATATGGAACGCCATTAAAATTCACGTATTTACCCAAAATATCCGAGAACATTCAGAAGGCAAGAACGTGGTTTAACGTGGCCATCGCGAAGGCAGACTACCAAGGCAAATACTACTATTGCTACTGCACCAAGAGCAATCACTTCTCGCATGTCATCGACGAAGTGCTGAAAAACAATGTACACATTGAGACTTCCTCTGCATTCGACATCAATATCCTTGAGAACCTTTTTGAACAAGGCAAAATCAGCAAAGACAAGTTTGTTGTGTGCAATGGCTTTAAAAAAGAGAATTACATCGAGAACATTGCCAACCTCATCAACAGCGGCTGGAGCAATGTAATTCCTGTAATGGACAACAGCAACGAAATCGACTTGCTAACCAAATACACAGAAAAACCCGTAACCGTTGGAATTAGAATTGCCGCAGAGGAAGAACCCAAGTTTGAATTCTACACCTCTCGATTGGGTATCGGATACAAAGACTTGGTGAGTTTTTATCGCACCAAAGTAAAGCGGAACAAAAATGTAAAGTTGAAAATGCTCCACTTTTTCATCAATACCGGCATTTACGACACCGCTTATTATTGGAACGAATTGCACAAGTGTTTGAAAGTGTACTGTGAATTGAAGCAGGAGTGTCCAGACCTCGACACACTCAACATCGGTGGCGGCTTCCCCATCAAGAACTCGCTCACCTTTGACTACGACTACGAATACATGGCCACAGAGATTGTGAGTCAGATCAAACAAGTATGTACTGAAAACAACATTCCCGAACCCGACATCTTCACTGAATTTGGATCATTTACCGTGGGTGAATCGGGAGGAAACATTTACTCGGTATTGGATCAAAAATCCCAAAACGACAGGGAGAAATGGAACATGATCGACTCGAGTTTCATGACCACCCTTCCCGACGCTTGGGCCATCAACAAGAAATTCATCATGTTGCCGATCAACCGTTGGAACGAGGAACAAGAACGTGTACTTCTGGGCGGAATCACTTGCGATAGCGACGACTATTACAACTCCGAGCAACACGTGAATGCAATCTACCTGCCCAAATACGATCCACAAGACCCTTTGTATCTAGGCTTCTTCAATACAGGAGCGTACCAAGAGAGCATCGGTGGTTACGGTGGCATTCAACACTGCCTCACGCCAGCCCCCAAGCATGTGATCATAGATCGCGATGAAAATGGAGAACACCACTTCCGACTTTTCTCGAAAGAACAGAGTTACAAGAGTATGTTGAAAACGCTGGGTTACATGTAAACCCTGCCAATCTACTGTATCTCACAGAATTGGATTCAACGTTGTAAAACAACCCAAATCCAACCCTTGATTTTGATGTTTTTAATCAAAAAATTACACAATTAAACGACCCAAACACGAACAAAATCGTGAACTTTGTGTTGTAAAAACACTGTTATGACTGAATCACATTATAAAGAAGACGGGGGCGAAGCAAAATGCCCTTTTAATCATGGAAGCATGAGAAAAATGGCTGGTGGCGGCACCCAAAACCAAGACTGGTGGCCAAATCAGTTAAACCTCAATGTTTTACGCCAACACAGCAACCTTTCCAATCCTTTGGGAGAAGATTTCAACTATGCGGAGGCCTTTGCAAGCGTTGATTACGATGCATTGAAGCAAGACATCATGGAAGTAATGACCACCTCACAAGATTGGTGGCCTGCAGACTACGGACATTACGGTCCTTTCTTTATCCGTATGGCGTGGCACAGTGCTGGAACTTACCGTACCTCCGATGGTCGCGGTGGCGCCGGTGCTGGTATGCAGCGATTTGCTCCGTTGAACAGTTGGCCTGATAACACCAACCTCGACAAAGCGCGTTTGTTGTTGTGGCCAATCAAACAGAAGTACGGTCAAGCCATTTCTTGGGCCGACTTGATGATTTTGGCTGGTAACTGCGCATTGGAATCGATGGGTTTGAAAACGTTTGGATTTGCAGGTGGACGGGCCGATGTATGGGAACCCGAAACCGTATATTGGGGATCTGAGCGCGAGTGGTTGGCCGACAAGCGATACAAAGGTGATCGCGAATTGGAAAATCCATTGGCTGCTGTTCAAATGGGTTTGATTTATGTAAACCCCGAAGGCCCTAATGGCAACCCTGACCCAATTGCATCTGCACGCGACATCCGTGAAACATTCAAGCGCATGGCGATGGATGATTACGAGACTGTGGCTTTGATTGCTGGTGGACATACATTTGGAAAAACACACGGTGCTGCCGATCCAAGCAAACACGTTGGACCGGAGCCTGCAGGTGCCGATATCGCAATGCAAGGCATGGGATGGAAAAACACTTTCGGTACTGGAAATGGTGGTGACACCATCACCAGTGGATTGGAGGGTGCTTGGACCACCACCCCGACCCAGTGGAGCAACAACTATTTTGAGAACTTATTCGGATATGAGTGGGAATTGACCAAAAGTCCAGCTGGCGCACAACAATGGAAACCCAAAGGTGGCGCAGGTGAAGGTTTGGTTCCAGATGCACACGACCCATCAAAAAAACATGCTCCTTTCATGTTAACCACTGATTTGGCTTTGCGTTTCGACCCATCTTATGAGAAAATCTCCCGCCATTTCCTAGAAAATCCTGAAGAATTCGCCGATGCGTTTGCCCGGGCTTGGTTCAAATTGACACACCGCGATATGGGACCAAGAAATCGCTATATTGGCAAAGAGGTTCCTGCAGAAGTTTTGATTTGGCAAGATCCTATCCCAGCAAATACTTACACAGCATTGGATGCAAACGATATCGCCAAATTGAAGGGTGAAATCGCATCGTCTGGATTAACGGTGTCTCAGTTGGTATCTACCGCTTGGGCTTCTGCTTCAACATTCCGTGGTTCCGACAAACGCGGTGGCGCCAATGGTGGTCGTGTTCGCTTGGCACCACAGAAATACTGGAAGGCCAACAACCCTGCACAATTGAGCCTGGTATTGGATGCGCTTGAGAAGATCCAAACTGCATTTAATGCATCCCAAACCGGGGGCAAGGGCATCTCCATCGCCGATACAATCGTATTGGGCGGATGTGTGGGTATTGAAATGGCCGCAAAAAACGCAGGTCATACCATTGAAGTGCCATTTACACCTGGTCGTGGTGACGCTACAGAAAAGGAAACAGATGTAGAATCATTCTCTGTATTGGAACCCCACGCTGATGCCTTCAGAAACTACAACAGTCACCATCGTTTGGGCAGTGCCGAGGAGTTGATGATCGATCAAGCACAATTGCTCAACTTGACAGCCCCAGAAATGGCCGTATTGTTGGGAGGTATGCGCGTCATGAATACCAACTTTGACAACTCAAACCACGGCGTGTTCACGAACCGACCTGGCGCATTGACCAATGACTTCTACGTGAACTTATTGGATATCAACACCACTTGGTCAGCCGTTTCAAACCATCAAGACGCCTTCGTGGGCAAGCACCGCAAAACAGGTGAAACTGTGTGGACGGGAACCCGCGTGGACCTGATCATGGGCTCTAATTCCGAGCTTCGCGCAATTGCCGAAGTTTATGGCTACCCAGCAGCTGAGAAGAAATTCGTGGCTGATTTCGTGGCTGCATGGAACAAGGTGATGAATTTGGATCGTTTCGACCTCTAACCCAACGATAACCCTTTACTGAAACCGCAAACAAGTCTATGTTTGCGGTTTCTTTTTATAAACATGTCCCAAGACCCATTACACGGCATCACACTGGAGCGAATCATTACAGAGCTTCACGCCAAATTTGGCTGGCCCGAACTGGCGGAACGCATTCGCATCAATTGTTTTTATGAAAACCCAAGTGTGAAATCGAGTTTGAAATTTCTTCGAAAAACCCCTTGGGCAAGAAAAAAGGTCGAAGACTTATACATTTATACCGTAGTAAAGAAGCCTAACAAGTAACGGGACCTGTACGTCCATTCCCAGCCCTATTGTTACCTAAAGAGGCAAAGTGAAAACTTTGTCCTTTCCCATTTGTTAATTAATTATAAATCAACAAAATGGGACAAAAATACACCGAGATCAATTCGCTGTTTAATCGATTGACAAAACTATTCTTGTCCGCCAAAACCAAGGCAGTTGGTGAAAAATTAATCCTCAGGATTGCCATTCTCAGCTACCTTGGACATCTGGCCATCATATATCTATCCACGCACGCTGAAAGTCCAAGTCAACACAATTTACTCAACAATCCCATTTCCGCTATTTATACTCCATTTTCGTTTATTCTTATTTACGAAGTATATCTACTCATATTCTATTTGCCCAAGTCAACCTCAGTATACATTGCCAAACAATATGAAATTATTACACTCATTGTAATCCGAAGAATATTCAAAGACATCGGAAACATCAACCTGAGTTCAAATTGGTTCCAAAACCCCAACGACCTTCAATTCACTTTTGATACGATAACGTCGCTCATCTTATTTTTGCTGATTTACTTTTTTTACAAGAACATCAAGCAACACAAAAAACAAGATGACCTAGACATACGCGACCAAAAAACACAGTCTTACTTCATACAATTGAAGCAAGTGATTGCCTTTATTCTCGTACCGATATTGTTTATTCTGGCTTCAACTTCGCTCTATCGATGGATCATGGAAGCTGTGGTAAATCACTCCGCCGACATTACTTCCCTCAAGAATGTAAACAATGTGTTCTTCGATGATTTCTTTAACATACTGATCATCGTGGATGTACTGTTGTTATTAACCTCTTTCTTTTACTCCGATAAATTTCACACAATCATCAGAAACTCTGGATTTGTCATTTCCACAATACTGATCAAGATTTCATTTTCGGTGGATGGAATCATGAACAATGCATTGATTATTGGATCGGTCTTGTTTGGACTCGGAATACTTCATATTTATAATCTTTTCGAGTCACCAAAGAACATTCCGAATCAAAGTGATTGATTACAAGAGAAATAAGGCGATACGAAGAAACAACCCCGTCTAATGCAAGCATTCTTCTCCATCATCGCGAATTGTTTCTTGCTGACCACAAACCTAGCCCTTGTTACAATTTTGACAATTATTTTCAAATTGACTTGGGGGATAGAGGCAATTTACTTGTCTTAGGCTTTGAACCTATAAAAATTCGTCATGAAAACTAAAAAATTCTTCCGCCAACCAAAGTTAACCATCGGCATCGCTTTTGGATTCTTTGCCCTCATCATCGGATTCGCCAGTTGCAAAAAAGACAACTTTTTTGGAAGCGCCGGCACTCAGTTGATTACATTAAAAATGAATGACGACCCCATTACTGATTTAACGAATGTATGGGTAGATATTCAATATATTGAAGTAAAAATCGATACTGCAAATGCCCGCAATCACCACCATGACGACGATGATGATTATTATGAAAAAGACAGCGATGACGACGAGGATGACAAAGGTGGTCATGATGAGTACGGCTACTGGGACACACTCGCTATCACACCAGGCTTGTACGATGTGTTGGCTTTGCGCAACGGCCTAGATACCACCTTGGTTAAAGGACAACGCTTACCCAAAGGTCGTATTCACAAAATTCGAATGACATTGGGCAGCAACTCTGCCGTTTCAAAGGACAGTGGCATCACCCGCATGCCGCTAAAAAACTGTTCCAACAGTCCCTATGTGTATATTCTCTTGAAAAAGGAACACTTGGATGAGCATGGGGTGGACCAATTCGAAATCAACTTGGATTTTGACTTGATGAATTCCATCAAAGAGGAAAACGGTGAATATTGCCTAAAGCCCGTTGTTAAATCTTACTCCAAAAAATCATCTGGAGAAATTGAAGGTGAGGTATTTCCTGCCGATGCAATGGCTTTGCCAATGGCATTTAACAGCACCGACACTGCCTATGCAAAACCCGATGAAGATGGCGAATTCAAAATCTGCGGTTTGAAACCAGGCACTTACACTGTTAAATTCAATCCCAGCAACGGCTATATCGACAAGAGCATAAGCAATGTCGTTGTAATCGCCGAAGAAGAAACAGACCTCGGGAAAATCACCCTGACAAAGTAATTTTTTGACAATACACCCTCTATACACAGGGCGGCCTTTTGGCCGCCCTGTGTTATTTTTGTTGGACCCAGACCCAAGCAAACCATGCTCGAAACCAGCCGCATACTGCTAAGAGAATTCAATGAAAATGACATAGAAGGCATGTTTGCGCTGCACAGCAACTCCGATGTCCACCTGTTTTTAGGCAATAAAACCATCAGATCCCGCGACGAAGCCGCCGCACTCATTGCCTACATTCAACAACAATACCTCGATTTCGGAATCGGTCGCTGGGCATGCATAGAAAAAGCCTCCGGTAAATTCATGGGCTGGTGTGGACTCAAATTTGTTACGGAACAGGAAAACAACCAATCGCATTTCCATGATATTGGGTATAGATTTTTACCGGAATTTTGGAATCAAGGCTACGCCAAAGAAGCGGCCAAACCCTGTGTGGAGTATGGCTTCAATTCCCTCAATCTAAGCAAAATCATTGGCACCTGTCATATCAACAACATCGCATCCCAAAAAGTCTTGCAACACTGCGGCCTGATTGAAAAAGAACAATTTTACTGGGAAAACCTACCCTGTCGATGGATGGAAATCTCCCGCAACCAATATATCAAATCTTAATGCAAAAAATCGCTGACCTCTATTTTGTTGACGGCTGTGGCCGTTGCTCCCTTTATGCCACCCCCGCCTGCAAAGTGCATACCTGGGCTGAAGAACTCCAGCTCCTTCGGGGCATCATGCTCAACGCTGGACTCACCGAAACCATGAAATGGGGCTGTCCTTGCTACGTAAACCAAGCCAATAAAAACATCGCGATGATGGTGGCGTTCAAAAACCATGCGAGCATCAGCTTTTTCAAAGGCATGCTCATGAAAGACCCACACAATTTATTGCAAGTATCCGGAGAAAATGCACAAGCCGCTAAATTCCTCAGATTCACATCACCCCAGCAAGTCTTTGAGCAGCAATCCATCATCGCTGAATACATCCAAGAAGCCATTGACCTTGAATCAAGCGGTGCGAAAATCGAATTCAAACAAAAATACGAACTGGAATTCCCCCAAGAACTCATCCAAAAATTCAACGAGGACCCTTCATTCAAAGAAGCGTTCCTGCGGTTAACGCCTGGCCGACAGCGCGGATACAACCTCCATTTTACGGGTGCCAAACAATCCGCAACCCGAACCGCAAGAATTGAAAAGTTTATTCCCAAGATATTCAAAGGGCTCGGTTTTCATGATTGACCAAGGTCCTGAATAAACTTTGACCTTAAACCCTACTCGAGTCGCAATCTATTTCGCACGGCGCTTCTGAACCCAGTGGATTGTGCCCAATCCCAGAACCACAATGGCCGCATTGATAATCAAACTCTCATAACCTATCACATATCCCCCAAACCAAGGCCTTCCGCCCGGATTCATTGAATACCAGAATTTCTCGAGAAAATTCAAATTGGCGATGTCTTTGCCTTCCAACCACACACCCGCCGCATCGCTCAACTTCAAAAAATATGTAATCAAAGGCGATAAAATACACCACATTACTACCGCCCATCCTTTGGGAGACCACTTCGTGTAAAGGCCTACAGCAAACAATGCCACCAAGGGCCCATAAGTGTATGTAGCCACCATCAAAACCGTGTCAATCAGTGAACTTTCATTGAGCCAGTAAAACAATAGAATACAAAAGAATAGCGCAACAGCAAACCCCAAATGCAGGGATTGTCGCACCCGTTTCTTGCGTTGATCATCATACCCAACCCTCTCATCGCCCAATCCCAAAAAATCGTGATACACACTGGTCGTTAAAGTTGTTAGCACACTGTCTGCGCTGCTGAAAGTCGCCGCACTCAAACCCAACATAAAGGCAAACGGCACCAACCAACTCACACCAAAGAGTGATAAATTACCTCCCAATGCCAACATCGGGAAGATCCCATCGGTGCTGGGCTTACCATTCAACATCGGTATTTCTAATTGATACTTGCTCAAGTAGGCATGCATCATCACCCCCAAACTCAAAAAGAACACATTCACGATCAGCACCACAAACCCTGTAGTCACCATGTTTTTTTGGGCATCTTTAAGCGATTTACAACTCAAGTTCTTTTGCATCATGTTCTGATCGAGGCCCGTCATGGCGATACACATCGCGGCGCCGCCCAAAAACTGCTTCCAGAAATTCACCTTGCTATTGGCATCCCAAACAAACACATCGCTCATTTCAGACGACATTATTCGATTCCAGGGCGATTCTCCCACCCCTTTTTGCCAAAAACTAATCCATTCCAACCCATCAGCCAGGGCAACAACGCAGATCAACACGCCGCCAATGAGAAATACACTTTGCAAAGCATCCGTTACCACCAGCGTTTTAATCCCGCCTTTCATGGTATAGGCCAAGATCAATAGGATGATCACAATCACTGATATAAAGAAGGGCACACCCATCGGACCAAATAAATAGGTTTGAAGTATGGCTACGGTTAAAAACAAACGCGCCGCACTGCCCAACAAGCGCGAAACCACAAAAAAAGATGCCCCAACACGCTGATGTTCAACCCCCAAACGCGTACCCAAATAGGTGTAAATGGATGTGAGATTTTCCTTGTAATACAGCGGCAACAGCACGTATGCGATAACCAAATAACCGGCCACATACCCAAATACCACCTGCATGTAACTCCAATGGGCCACATTCACAGCGCCGGGCACTGAAATGAACGATACCCCACTCATGCTATCGCTCAACATTCCCAGGGCCACCATCCACCACAAACTCTGTTTGTTGCCTACGAAATACCCGTCTTCGTTGGCTTTTCGTCCGGTTACATATCCCACCGCCAACAACATAAAGAAGTATAGGGCAAGGGCAGTCAATATCAAAGTTGGACTCATGGAGCGATTTTCTTTTTGGGCAGATTCAATAAAACACGGAGCGATTCATCGTTGTACTGTTGCTCAGGTGCTTGATTCAAGGGCAAGTACATCAAGCTATTTGTCTTGACTTCTAGTTTCCGAAAGGCATCGCCGGACAAACTGTATAATCTGCCCTCGGTATCTTTGGCCGCAAAAAACGTAACCCGCGAAGGGTCTAATGACAAGGCAAACTCCCGCGTTTGCAGAGACCCGATCCCACCCAAAGTCTCTACCGTAAACACCTGAACACAATCTGGTTTTTTCAATCCCATCACCCACTGCGATACATCGATTGGGGCTTGTCCCTGATCTGCAATCACCACATTGATGCTCAATAGAGAATCTGGCGCTTGGGGCGATGCCCACGCAAATCTGCCCAAACTGCGAATTTTAAAATCGTTCCGAACCATTCCTTTGGGCAGTCCCGCTACATCCAAGGCCACAGCAGCGGTTCTTTGATATTCTTTTTGCCATTGTTGGTTTTGATACACCTCAAACGCATGGTTCTTTTGTGCTTTCAAGGCCATCACCTGTCGGATCAACTTCTCAAATTTCACTTGCTCGCGGCTGGCCTTTTTGGGATTGCTCGCCCATCGTGTTTTGGGCTGCAACAATTCTATCTGCCACAATCCCTCAGCGCTTCTCAGGAGCAATACTACCTGGTTTCCCGACTGATAAAAATCCACATCCCAGAATTTGTGTAACCGGAAAAATTCGTCCATCACCGCTTTCCGATCCCACTGTGTTTTAAAAGCTAATGGATAATCTCGCAAGGGTTTCAATTCCGGAAACAACAATTCCGTTTTGTCATAAACCACCATCTCGAATACCCCTTTTTCAGTGGCTTCTTTTCCCTGGAATTTGCGCACCCCCACGATACTTCTCCCTCTCCTTAAAACGAACTGTTGCTCATTCTGCGCTTTATCGCCCATACGAGCCACATAAAACTCGGAGAACTTGGCCAATGCCTGTTTGCTCTCATCCGGATTCAGCAAATAGTTGTATCCCTGGGTATTGATTCTCTCAGACAACCCAACACGGTTTACAGTGGTTAAGACCGTAGCGGTTTTCCGACCAGAATAAAATTGATAAAAATCAATGGCTGCTTTGTTCTCGTCCGGGAAATCGTAGTCGTAATCATAGAAATTACGCCACTTATGTTGTTTCGTATCCCAAGCATAAAAACGGGCATTGTAATCCGGCGCGCCAGCAAATCGCACTTCAATGAAATATCCGTCTTTGATTTTCAACACTTCTCTCCCTGAAAATGCCTCAATATCCAACACCAAAGGAGCCGATAAAACGAATCGCTGCCCCGCACTATCCAAAGTCAAGGATGGCGCATACGCCAACTGTCGCTGCGCATCGTTCATCACCTTTATCCTCAATTGATAAGAACCCAACCAATCTTGTCCCTCCGAATTGGTCATGCATCCTTTTGGCACCATCACAACCACCGTACCATCGGCTGCATATAAGCGATCTTCATTGTTGCTGCCCTCAAACTCATACCAACCATCGGCAAAATCTTGCAACAATGGCTCAGTGATGGGTTTAGGGAACCGAGAACGCCCCTGCAACGCTGTAAGCGGCACCGACATGGCAAAATCATTGTATTTTTCTGCACTTGGGTCACCTACGGCATCGCCTTGGTCGGCCGCTACCACCACAGGGAAATAGGCTGCCAAAAACCGTTGTTCCGCAGAGAGAAGATTGGGATCGCTGCTGAGATAATGCAAAGAAATGGGGTGTATGACACTCTGCTCCTCAGTTGCACCATTGCGCTTGGTCATAACGCGACGATTTTCATAAAACCCCACTTGAATCGACATATCACCCAACAGAGAGATGTCTTTTTCCATCATCCAAGAGGCATTGTCGATCAGTACCAGCCGCTTCAATTTCATCAGCGATTTAACAGCAAGGGGCAAATGATACAATCGGTCAAGGGACAAACCCAATTCCTCCACAGAGGGCAAATAGGTCTTTACAGCATCAACCGCCAATCCTGCCTCCTTTTGATTATACGGTGCAACCAGTCCAATGCGCTTACAGGCCGTCCATTCTTTGAAAAACGAATAATCATCAGGCACGGTTTGAAACACCAAGGTTACACCGGGAATGAGCGACCAATTCTTGTTCATCAACAAGGCATCTTCTTTGCCATCAGGCACATACAACACCAAACTGTGCAACCATTCCAATTGCGACAAATCCTCATCGGAAAGCACTCCTTGAAAGCGCTGCAACACAGCTTCCTCCAGGTTATCAAGTTTCCCTAGGACTTGTGCCACACGGGCCACGTCAACATCTGCAGCCACGCGAATACGCAAGGTTTGAGCAAACGCTGAAAGGTGGGTAGAGATGTAATCAAGGTCGGCTGGCGTTGTCACTTCCACATACAGCGAATAACCTGGAATCGCGGCTTTGGGTTTCACATACGATGTCTGGGCATGGTTCGATCCCGTAAACAGGAACATAAACACGATGACTGCAATTCTCGACAGCCTTCCCAACACATCGATATTTGCCAAAAATCTCATAGCATGTTTTGAGGCCACAATCGCAACCCGCTCAATTTATGGGTGAGATCCCCGGAAACTGCATTCACTATTCCTTGCGGGGTTAATTGATCGATGCGAACTTTTCCGTAGGCGTGAATGATTCGATCATCATCCAACAAAATGCCAACATGTACCACTTTCCCATCGGCGTTGGAAAAATATGCCAAGACACCTGGCCTCCGTTGATCCCACATGCATGGCTGTCCTTCTGCCGCTTGCTGATAGGCATCCCTCGGCATCACGATATCCATCACCTGACCCACGGCTTGCACCAAGCCACTGCAATCAATTCCCCAAATGGAGCGCCCACCCCAAAGGTAGGGGGTATTCAAAAAGGCCTTCGCCGCTGCCGCGGCTCCGGCCACCAGGTATTTTCCCGATCGATAATAGTAGGTCCTGCCCTCGATAACAACGCGCTCACCAGGAATTTTGGTACCTGGCGACAATGCAATTACATCGCCATCCTCTCCCAAAAAATAAGCCCCCAATTCACGAACCACTCGCCAAGAATGGGCCTGATGAGATCGCGCATCGCCCAGATACAATTCCGGAATCCAACCCATGTACCCATCATAATCAACCCTTACGTGCAGCCACTCCCCTTCGGAAGCCAATACAGTACACGTTTCACCAAACAACAACGAACTCACCATCTCGCCCTTTGAATGACCGATCGATCTCAAAGGAGCCCAAGATTGAAGGCAAATTCGCTGATTCATATTTACAAATGCAAACGCTCTTTGCGATCCAACAACACCTCCACACTCTCTTCGTGGTCGGGATCAGGTACACAGCAATCTACCGGGCATACAGCAGCGCACTGCGGCTCCTCATGAAACCCAGTGCATTCAGTGCATTTGTCGGGCACAATGAAATAGACTTCTTGACTCACCGGTGCAAATTTTTGATTTACATCAACCATTTGACCGTTGGCCAATAAAAACTCGCCCGTAACTTCTGTTCCATCGGCGATTGCCCATTCTACGCCGGCTTCGTAGATGGCGTTATTCGGACATTCGGGCTCACAAGCCCCGCAGTTTATACACTCTTCTGTGATGATGATTGCCATAATTCTACACAAAGTTAACACCCTTTCAGTAACTTCGACCCAAATTTTAACGCACAAATCCATGGAAATTGCCATTCTGTCTGACATACACGACAATCTTAAAAATTTGCAGAAAGTGACCGATCAACTCATCGCTCGTGGAATCAAAACCGTGATTTGTTGTGGCGATTTTTGTGCACCCTTCGTGATGAAACAATTCGGGGCCACCGGACTGGAAATTCATGCAGTATGGGGCAACAACGATGGTGACCGCTTCAAACTCACCCAAATTGCGGCACAATTCCCCAACATCAAATTGTATGGAGAATACATTGGTGACGAAGATTGTTTGTTACACATTGATGGCGTTCGTTTCGGTGCCACCCATTACCATTTTTACGCAAAGGCGATGGTTAAAACGGGTTGGTACGATGTGGTCTGCTTTGGTCATTCACACAAAGTGCATCGTCAAAAATTTGGCAACGCTTTGTTGATCAATCCCGGTGAAGTGGGTGGGATCATGGGTCCGGCGACCTTCGCGATTTACGACACCCAACTCAAGGGCTCCGAAATTGTTGAAATCAATTAAAGTGCGGCCAACACAGAAGGATGGGCATGGGTGCGAATGTGCTCCATGATGGTGGCGATGTTTTCATCGGCCGGACCATTGTTTTGTATCACCAAATCGCAGCGTTCGCGGTGTGGCAAAATGTGGTTGTTATAGGCCGGCATCACATGGTGCTCCCATTGGTGTAGACTGCGCTTCAACGGTATACCCCGTTCTCGAATATCCCGCTCGATTCGGCGATTAAAACACAATTCCATGTCACAATCGACAAAAATTCGGTAATTCAAGAGCGAATCCACGGCTTCGTAATCCATCACAAAAAGTCCTTCAACCAATAAAATTGGCGCTGGATTCACAATTTCTGTCTGCTCCGGCGCATCGTAATTTTCAAATTGGTACTTCTTGATCAACACAGGTTTGTACGACAATAAGTGGAGCAAATCCTCGTGAAATCGCTCTGAAAACAACGCTGACGGCAAATCGTAATTGGCCTCACCATGCTCATCGATGTGCTGCATTTCGAGGGGCTTGTAGTAATCATCAAACCCCACCACAGTTACGCTCTGACCCAATGCCGATTTCAAGGCATCCACATAATAGGTCTTACCCGCACCAGACAGCCCGGTCAAACCCATTACAAACGGTTCTATTTTCTCAGCCACGAATTACTTCTTTTTAACTTTGATGTATTTCTCCTTCACCAAATTGCCTTCCACATCGTAGGTCTGATTTAGCAAAGGCAGCCCTTTGTTGTCGTAAAACATCCAATCTCCGACCATCACACCATCATCATCGTAGGTTCCCTCCCGTTGTTGATAGTGACTCACCATTCCATGTTTCCATGGTCCAAATTTCAGACCATCCCGGTAATACCCCTCAGATTCAACGTGCAACTCAACCCGCTTTGTAACGTCGTTGGGGACTTCTCTGATATCCACAAATCGACCTTCCAAAACACCATTGAAATAGTTTTCGATGCGCAGTGTATCGCCAAAGGCATTATATTGAATAAAAGTCCCGTTTTTCTTGCCATTATGCCACGAGGACTCGGAAATGAGATTGCAACTTACCGCATCCCAAACCCGCGAAATACTGTCGTGCTCGCCGTTTTTATAATAATCTTCACTGGCGGCACACCCGTTGCGATGAAAAAGATAAAATCGACCATTTGGAACACCCATGTTGTACTCTTTGATGTAGCGAAGTATGGAATCAGCATAGAAGGCAATGACCGCACCGTGGGGCACATCATTCACGAACGTGGCAATTTGTTCTGTTCTGCCGTTGTCGAAATAGCTAATGGCTTCCCCGTTGCGCACACCGCGATTGTAGTGTTTTACGTATTGGGTTACCCCATTCATGTAGAAGCCTTTGACTGTATTGTGCAAGCTATCCTCGAGAAATTCGCCCACAGCCACAACAATACCTGTTTTTTCATCGGCGTATTGAAATGGTCCGTTTTTCTTCCCATTGGCCCAGGTTTCACTGGCCACAAATGTGCCTTTTTCTGTGTTTTCTTGGTATTTGCCATGTTTTAGACCGTTGAGGTACCCTTGCTCGGTATACACCCGGTTGTTGGGCCACATCACCAGCGCGATACCAGAAAAAGGGGCCATTCCCACGGTTTCTTTGCCTTGTTTTACCGGTGCGTAGGCAATTCCATTGCGCATTTCCAAAGCAGAAGCCAAGATTTTGCGCACGGGCTCAGCGATCAAGCCCGACTTGCCAGAACTCGATTTACCGGCTGGCGCTGGGGCTGACATCGATTTCACAAGGGCAAGATCTTGCGCCAACTCCTCGCGGACTTGGCCCGTTTTGGACAAAGATTTCTCTTTCGCAGTTTGGGCCACAGACATTCCGGCAAACGCAAGAAGAACAGAGAATACGAAATGGCGTTTCATTAAATTAATTTTTTTCAAAATTAACAGCCTGTGTTAGATTTGTGGCACCCGATTTTCCCACAATATGGAACAGTTCACTTGGATCAGCGAATACTGCGAATCAAAACCTTTGGTAACGGCAGAATTCCCATTCGACGAAACCACGATGGTTTGGAAGGTGGCTGGCAAAATGTTCTGTTTGGGCGACATTGAAACATTCGAACAAATCGCACTGAAATGCGATCCCGAACGGGCAATTGCGCTGAGAGAATCGTATCCGCAAATCACTGGGGCGTTCCACATGAACAAAACGCATTGGAACAGTGTTCACTTAGACGGACTGCCGCAAACGATGGTGGCTGAACTCGTTGATCACAGTTATGACATTGTGGTACAGAAATTGCCAAAGAAAACCCGAGAATTAATAAAAAACACATGAAACAGACATTACTTTCTTTCGCTGCGATGACAGTAAGCGCCCTCAGCTTCGCTTCGGGCTTCAATCATACAAACAAATTAACCATGGATAACCAGCATTTAGAACTCGATGGAGAGCCCGCATTGGCGGATGGCCTCTATGCCTCAATGGAAACCAACAAAGGCACCATCTTATTGCAACTACATTACAAAGAAACCCCACTCACTGTTTGCAACTTCGTGGGATTGGCTGAAGGCAAAATCACCAACAATGCCAAGCCCCTCGGCACCCCCTTCTACGATGGATTGAAGTTTCACCGCGTGATTGACAATTTCATGATCCAAGGTGGAGACCCAGCAGGCAATGGTTCTGGCGGTCCAGGATATCAGTTCGATGATGAATTCGTTTCTACTTTAAAGCACGTAGGTCCGGGCGTCTTGTCCATGGCCAACGCTGGTCCCGGAACAAACGGATCACAGTTCTTTATTACGCATGTTGCTACGCCTTGGTTGGATGGTGCACACACCGTTTTTGGCAAAGTGATTACGGGTCAAGATGTGGTAAATGCCATCAGACAAGACGATGTCATTACCAGCGTAAAAATCATCCGCAAGGGCAAGGATGCCAAAGCGTTTGAAGCCAACGACGAAGCATTCAAGAAATTGAAGGCTGGCGCGGCTGCGCGCGCCGAAGAGGCCATCAAAGCGGCATCAGCCGGATTTGAATCATGGGTAAAAACCAACTACCCCACCGCCCAAAGAACCAAATCAGGTTTGTGGTATGTGGTAGAACAAGCGGGTACCGGTGCCCAGGCTGTAGCGGGTAAAACTGTGGCTGTGCATTATGCGGGTAAATTGGATAACGGACAAGAATTCGACAATTCATTCAAGCGCGGACAGCCCATTGAATTCAAATTGGGTGCTGGTCAAGTCATCCCAGGATGGGACGAAGGCATTGCCCTGATGAGTGAAGGTGCGAAATACAAATTGATCATCCCATCGCATTTGGGCTACGGAAAGCGCGGTGCAGGTGGTGTGATTCCCCCCAATGCCACATTGATTTTCGACACCGAACTGGTTTCGGTAAGATAAGGTTTTGCGCGTTGCGCAATCCCATTTCA